>Ga0102921_1000346_pt1 | contig 16306 bp, 11 predicted proteins | sample Colrivmeta156802_FD_78205 | JGI IMG/M metagenome (GOLD analysis project Ga0102921, IMG submission 78205) | Estuarine microbial communities from the Columbia River estuary - metaG 1568-02 | ecosystem: Environmental > Aquatic > Marine > Intertidal zone > Estuary | place: USA: Columbia River...
AATCCTCGCCAACACAAAGTATTGGTTTTAGCTCATTAGAAAATACAGCCTTTATCTTTCTATTAATCAGCTCATCACTCTCTTTGTGACTAGCACGGCGTTCACTATGGCCAACTAGAACGTAAGTACAGCCTAATTTTGCAAGCATCGAACCCGAAATATCACCGGTATGAGCCCCTGATGCAGATGGTGATAAATCTTGCGCACCATACAGTAAACGTAAGCGATCACCATCAATTAATGTTTGAACTGATCTTAGATCAGTGAATGGTGGAAATACTACGATTTCAACCGCATCGTAGTCTCGATCCTCTAGTGAGTAAGCCAATTTCTGCGTCACTGCAATTGCCTCTAGATGATTTAAATTCATCTTCCAGTTTCCAGCAATCAATGGTTTTCGCATGCTTCTCTTTCTCTAACTTAACGCCACTAGGCCAGGCAATTCTTTGCCCTCAAGATATTCAAGAGATGCACCACCACCTGTTGAAATATAGCCAAAATCCTGATCGTTGAATCCTAGTTTACGTACTGCAGCAGCTGAATCTCCCCCGCCGACCACACTTGTTCCATCAATTTTAGTGAGTGCTTGCGCCACTGATCTCGTACCGTTTGAAAAATTATTAAACTCAAATACCCCCATTGGACCATTCCAGAAAACAGTCCTGCACTTTCCTATTTCATCAGCAAAAAAACGGGAACTTTCTGGTCCAATATCCAATCCCATCTGATCCTTTGGTATTTCATCCGATCCAACTATTGATGCTTTTGACTCTGCGTTAAATTCCTTTGCCACGACAATATCTGTAGGCAAAATTATCTTTACACCAAGATTCTCTGCACGTTTTATTAACTCTTTGACAGTTGGAATCAAATCACTTTCTACTAGTGATTTACCGATTTCTTTGCCTTGGGCAGATAAAAAGGTGAAAACCATTCCACCTCCGATTGCTATGAGATCTACTTTTTCCAGCAAATTTGAAATTACACCCATTTTGTCTGAAACTTTTGCCCCTCCCAAAACTACTCCGTATGGACGATTTGGATTCATAGTGAGCTTTTCAAGCACACCCAACTCAGTCACTATTAAATCTCCAGCAGCATGCGGCATCATCATTGCCAACTCATAAACTGATGCGTGTTTGCGATGCACGGCGCCAAAACCATCTCCTACATAAACCTGCCCATATGTTGCTAGCTCACTCGCTAAGGCTTTTCGTTCTGTCTCATCTTTACTAGTTTCTGCTGCCAAGAATCTAATATTCTCCAATAGCAAGATTTGACCAGCCTTCAATAATTCCGTTTTTTGTTTAATTCCGATGATATCTTCCGAAAAAACTACTTCTGTCTCCAGTAGTTCACTAAGCCGTTTGGCCACTGGTGCTAGAGATAAGTTATTTTTCTGATCTGGTTTTGGCCGCCCTAGATGTGCAATTACTACGATTGAGCAGTTGTTTGCTAGCAGTTTTCTGATTGTACTTAAAGAGGCCCGTATACGTCCGTCATCTGTTATGACGCCATCTTTTAGTGGCACATTCAAATCACACCGCAATATAACTCTTTTATTTTGTAGATCTAAATGGGAAAGAGTTTTAATCTCCATTAATGTTATAAAGATTTACCTATATATTGAATCAGGTCAACCAATCTATTTGAGTATCCCCATTCATTGTCATACCAGCCAACCACTTTTGCGGTACTTCCGATCACCTTAGTCAATCCTGCATCAACAATGCATGAACTTGGATCTGTAACAATATCTGCAGAAACAATTGGATCTTCGGTGTAAGTCATATAACCTTTTAGAGCACCTTGACTTGCCTTCTTAAGAGCTGCATTTATCTCAGCAACAGATGTTTCTTTAGATAATTCAACTGTTAGGTCAGTTGCAGAACCAGTTGGTACTGGAACCCTTAATGCGTAACCATCAAGTTTGCCCTTTAATTCTGGCAAAACCAAAGAGATTGCTTTTGCTGCCCCCGTAGAGGTTGGAATTATCGAAAGTGCCGCTGCTCGTGAACGGCGTAAATCTTTATGCGGAAAGTCGAGGATCACTTGGTCATTTGTATACGCATGAATAGTCGTCATTAATCCACGAACAATTCCAAACTCATCATTTAGAACCTTCGCCATTGGTGCTAGGCAATTAGTCGTACAGGATGCATTTGAAATTATGTTGTGCTTAACTGAATCGTATTTCTCATGGTTTACACCCATCACAATTGTTATGTCTTCATCAGTTGCAGGAGCAGAAATGATTACTTTTTTCGCACCAGCTGCAATGTGTTTTCCAGCATCCGCCGCTTTAGTAAAGATTCCGGTGGATTCCACAACAACATCCACGCCCAACTTTCCCCAAGGAATATTGGCCGGATCACGTTCAGCGCTAACTGAAATAGTTTTCCCACCAACTGTGATGGTGGAGTCGGTGAATGTCACCGGTACTTTTAAACGGCCCAATATTGAATCATATTTCAATAAATGAGCAAGAGTGGCGTTATCAGTAAGATCATTAATGCCGACTATTTCAAAATTAGCGCCAGATTCAAGTGTTGCACGAAGAAAATTTCTGCCTATTCTTCCGAAGCCATTAACGCCAACTTTTATCATTTAACCCTCACTCGACATTCCTTCTAAATTCTTAAAATTCACAATGTTGTGAAACCTAATCTTACCAGCCAAGAGTTACCGCTAGTTCAATAAATCAGGACTGATACTTGCTTCAGTATCTGGAACTCCCATTTCGCGTGCTCGCTTATCAGCCATCGCTAGCAATCGTCGGATTCTTCCTGCAATTGCATCCTTTGTCATTGGCGGTGATGCAAGTGAACCTAATTCTTCCAAACTTGCTTGCCCATGATTAACCCTGAGTTCACCTGCTTCCTTAAGGTGATCTGGTATTTGCGGTCCAAGAATTTCCATGGCTCGCTGAACTCTTGCTGATGCTGCAACTGCAGCCCTTGCCGAGCGGCGTAAGTTTGCATCATCGAAATTTGCTAATCGATTTGCAGTAGCTCTCACCTCGCGACGCATTCTTCGCTCTTCCCAAGCCAATACTGTTTCGTGTGCACCAAGTCGGGTGAGTAACGCGCCAATTGCGTCACCATCTCTGATTACCACTCGATCTACACTTCGAACCTCTCTTGCCTTAGCAACAATTCCTAATCTTCGAGCTGCACCAACTAGTGCTAACGCTGCCTCTGGTCCAGGACAAGTTATTTCTAATGCTGATGACCTACCCGGCTCAGTCAAAGAACCATGTGCTAAAAACGCACCCCGCCATGCTGCTTCGGAATCACAAATAGCGGCAGAAACCACCTGTGGCGGTAATCCTCGAATTGGTCTGTTATTGGCATCGACTAAACCAGTTTGTCTAGCCAGTGCGCCACCATCAGCTAAAACTCTAACAATGTAACGGCTGCCTTTGCGTATTCCACTTGATGAAACTACTGATAGCTCACTTTCATGGCCAAAAACCTCTGATATATCTTTCCTTAACCGGCGCGCACTTTGGGCGGTATCTAATTCAACTTCAATGATTATTTTTCCAGCCGCGATATGTAATCCACCTGCAAACCTAAGTAATGCAGATACTTCAGCCTTTCGACAGCAAGGCTTAGTTATAGAGAGCCTACTTAGCTCATCCTTAACTGCTTCGGTCATTGCCATTTAATATCCTCCGTAATTGATGGGAGTATCTAAGCAGGTATCAGCCAAAAATGTGGCTGAAAGCAGAAATTAATTTATCTCGATCATGGTGGAAAGATTGGACTTTATCTGCTAAGTCATATGCCAAAACCCTTCCACCACACTTAGCAACAAGGCTATTAAAACCTGTATTTTTCTTATCTAATGATTTATCAATTAATGCAATATCTATCTTCAAATCAGGAATATGATCTAAAACCAACTGCAAATGAGCCTCAAGCGACAAGCCAGCAAACTCATCTGAGATATTTTTATCAGGCAGATTAAATATCATTATCTTTCGACCTTTACTGGCGCGAATTTGATCGGCCTGCTCCGTCAACAGAAAATGAGGCATAACACTGGAGAGCCATGATCCAGGTCCAATAGTTATCCAATCTGCCTCCGCTAAAGCTTTATTCACCTCTGGAGTTGGTTTTGGTCGCTCTGGAATTAAGCGGAGTTCGCTAACTTGACCTGAGGCAGCTGCTACTTCCACTTGTCCACGAACAACTGAAGTACCAGATGAATTGGTGAATTTTCCTTCAATATCTAAAGGTTCTAAGGCCATAGGTAACACTCTTCCCACAACTTTAAGTAATTGCCCAACTCGATCTAATCCTTGCACCGGATCTTGATCACGGTCCCATAAAGCGGTGAGTAATAAATTACCTATTGCGTGGTTATCCATTTCACCATTGCTCGTAAATCGATATTGCATTATTTCAGCCCAACTCCTACCCCACTCATCATCGGCACAAAGTGCTGCTAATGCCATTCGAAGATCACCTGGTGGAAGTGAATTAAATTCAGCTCTTAGACGGCCAGAGGATCCACCATTGTCTGCAACTGTTACTACAGCAGTTACATTATTGGTAAGTGTGCGCATTGCTGCCAACGTAGCTGCAAGTCCATGGCCACCACCTAAACAAACAACCTTTGGCTGAGCGCCCATTTATATCTCTCTACCCAAATCTCGATGCAACCCTTTAGTCTCTATTTTGTATTTAGAAAGTTTTGAACCAATAGTTAGTTTTGATACCAATTCCTGTGTGATCGCTACTGAGCGGTGCTTGCCGCCAGTACAACCAATCGCCAAAGTTAAGTAACGTCTACCTTCAGTAATAAAACCTAAAGCCATAGTTTCAAATAATGCTTGATACTTGCTTAAAAACTCCTGAACATTTTCACTCTTCAAAATTTCATCACTAACCGGTTTATCAAGCCCAGTGAGCGGACGTAGCTTTGGATCCCAATGAGGATTTGCAATGAAACGGCAATCTACAACCAAGTCAGCATCAATAGGAATTCCATACTTATAACCAAAGGAAAGAATATTTACTCGCAAGTCTGCATTTGAATCCTCAATAAAATACTCATTAATCTTTTTTTCGAGCTGATGAATATTAAGTGAAGAAGAGTCAATTACTAGATCGGCACTATCTTTAACTTCGCGAAGTCTTTCTCGTTCTTTGGTAATGCCATCTAGAATTCGATCTGAGCCTTGTAGAGGATGCGGCCTCCTAGTTGATTCAAATCGGCGAACCAAGACCTCATCGGAGGCATCTATGAAGAGTATCTTTCGAGAAACTCCTTGATCTGCTAATTGGGCTAAAGACTGTTTCAGATCATTAAAAAAAGCTCGCCCTCTTACATCAATAACTACTGCAATTCTTTTCATGGAAACATTTACCAGGTCAATTAAATTTTCAAGTAGTGCTGGCGGCAAATTATCGACCACATACCAACCCAAATCCTCCAGCGTGTGTGCAATCGTGGATTTACCAGCCCCACTCATACCACTGATTACCAGTATCTCGGTATCACTCTTCATGTCTTTATCCTGCCTTGCATGTCAAGCATCTAAAATTTCACCAGTTTGCATATCCACATTGACACTTGTCGAGCCAAGTCTTATTTGATCAGCAATTGATTTCGCCATTTTCTCACCAATACCTGGTACGACTGAAATCTCCTCAGTAGTTGCAGCTCTTAATGCGCTCACAGAACCGAAATGGGATAGCAATGCTTTGCGCCGTACCTCGCCAAGGCCGTTTATCTCATCAAGCAGAGATTCAAGCATCACTTTGGATCTCTTACTTCTGTGGAAATTAATGGCAAATCTATGTGCTTCATCCCTGATCTTCTGCAAGAGATAAAGTGCCTCACTATGTCTTGGAAAGATAATGGGTTCACTGTTATTGGGTAGCCACACCTCTTCGAGCCGCTTAGATAAACCACAAAGGGCAACATCATTTATCCCAAGCTCTCTGAGCGCATTCGCGGCAGCATTAACTTGTCCTTTACCACCATCCACAACCACTAGCTGCGGTGGATAGGCAAACTTTGGACGGCTGCCACCTTGAGCATTCGTTTCTGCAAGATCAATATTTCTTTCATCCAAATAGCGTTTGAATCTTCTTGTTATTACATGATGCATAGCCCTAGTGTCATCAAACTCAGATTCATCAGCGATTGAAAACCTTCGATAATCACTTTTCTTTGGTTGTCCATCCTCAAAAACCACCATCGAGGCCACCATGCTTGTCCCCTGGATATTTGAAATATCAAAACACTCGATTCGAAGCGGTAATTCAAGTAACTCTAATTGCTCTGCAATATCTGCAAGTGCCCCACCACTGACCGCGGCATCATTAGCTCGCTTGCTTAAATATTGGATAAGAGCCTGATTAGCGTTTCGCTTTACCATTTGAACTAACTCTAGTTTTTCACCTCTGGCAGGCTGAATTACAGAGACACTCTTGCCACGTTTTTCACTGAGCCACTGCTCAAGCACGGATACATCATTTGGTAATTTGTCTACTAATATTTCAGATGGTGGTGGAGTTTCCTCATATATTTTTGCCACCAAAGCGGTGATAATAGATTGATCCTCTAACAGATTTGCTCTATCGATAACCCAAGATCTAGAACCAGTGATTCTGCCGCCAGCGACTATAAATTGAGATAAAGCTGCATGAGTGATCTCTTCATGGATTGATAGGACATCTGCATCTACATTCTCATTTAAGAATCTATCTGTGGATTCGAAAGCTTTGTTGATTGCTTCCAGTTGATCTCTTAATTTAGCCGCCTTTTCGTATTCTTCAGCACTGGCTGCTGCCTGCATCTCTTTTTCAATTCTTACTGATATCTCCTCAGGTGATTTTTCCAAGAATTGCACCATGTCTTTTGCCAATTTCTTGTGCTCACTCATATCCACCCATTCAACGCATGGCGCTGCACACTTTCCAATATCGCCCAATAGGCATTGACGTTTATTTCGCTTTGCAGTTTGAAAGTTAGCTTCGCTACAAGTTCTTACCGGGTAGATCTTTATCAAAGTTTCAAAGGTACTTCTTAGTGCCCAAGCATGTGAATAGGGACCAAAGTATTTAACGCCAGGAGATTTTTTTGATCTAGATATGAATAACCTGGGATAATCTGCTAGCAGATCAATGGCCAAATAAGGATATGACTTATCATCTTTGAACTGAACATTGAAATCTGGGTTGTATTGCTTAATCCAAGTGAATTCAAGTTGCAGTGCCTCAACCTCGGTATTAACCACAACCCAATCAACCCGGTTGGCGGTATTTACCATGCGCCTGGTTTTGATTTGCAAATTGCTACCAAAGTATGAGTTAAGCCGATTTTTTATATTCTTAGCTTTGCCTACATAAATAACCTTGTCATCCTTGTCAAAGAAGCGGTAAACCCCAGGTTCAGTAGGTAAATTGCTTGGGCGATAACTCTTTGGATCTGACATTATTTTTTCAAACTGCCTGCAAGAAATTTCCCTGTATAGCTTTTGGTATTTTTTACAATCTCTTCTGGCCTGCCCTCGGCGACCACCAAACCACCACCTGAGCCACCTTCTGGTCCAAGATCTATAACCCAATCAGCACACTTAATTACATCTAAATTGTGCTCAATGACCACGACAGTGTTTCCCGTATCCACTAATCTGTTTAGCACTAGTAGTAATTTTCTGACATCTTCAAAATGCAAGCCAGTTGTAGGTTCATCCAAAACATAAATGGTGCGTCCGGTGGACCTGCGCTGAAGTTCAGTTGCAAGTTTAACCCGTTGTGCCTCTCCTCCAGACAACGTAGGTGCGGATTGTCCTAACCTGACGTATCCAAGTCCAACATCGCATAAAGTTTTTAAGAACCTAGAAATAGCTGGAACCGATTCAAAAAACTTATTAGCCTCTTCAATCGACATATCTAAAACCTGTGCAATCGTTTTGCTTTTGTAATGCACTTCTAATGTTTCGCGATTGTATCTAGCCCCATGACAAACTTCACATGGTACATAGACATCAGGTAAGAAATTCATCTCAATGGTGATAGTTCCATCACCGGCACAGTTCTCACATCTTCCACCTTTTACGTTGAAAGAAAATCGCCCTTGCTGATATCCGCGGACCTTCGCTTCACTCGTCTCTGCGAATAAAGCTCTTACTTTGTCGAATACTCCGGTATAGGTTGCCGGGTTTGATCTTGGAGTTCTGCCAATTGGAGATTGATCGACGTGTACCACTTTATCTAACTGGTCCAACCCAGTAATGGTTCGATGTCTACCTGGAACAATTCTTGCCCCATTGAGTTTATTTGCCAGCACTGAATATAAGATGTCATTGACGAGTGTAGATTTTCCAGAACCGCTGACACCAGTGACTGCTACAAAAACTGATAGCGGAAAGGTTACATCTATATCTTGTAAGTTATTTTCTTTGGCTGATTTCACGGTTACTGATTTTTTTAAATCAATTGGTCGTCGCTTTTTAGGTAGCTCAATTACAGATCTACCGGATAGATAGGCGCCAGTTATTGACTCTTTGTTTGCAATTAGATCTTCATAACTTCCAGATGAAACTACTTTTCCACCATGCTCACCCGCTCCAGGGCCAATATCAACGATCCAATCAGCTGTTCTGATCGTTTCCTCATCGTGCTCTACAACGATTAATGTGTTTCCTAAATCTCTCAACCTGGTTAAAGTTTCAATCAACTTTCTATTATCTCGTTGGTGTAATCCGATGCTCGGTTCATCCAAAACATATAAGACACCAGTCAGGCCAGATCCAATTTGCGTAGCAAGCCTTATTCTTTGTGCCTCACCGCCCGATAGTGTTGCCGCTGGCCTTGCTAATGATAAGTAATCAAGACCTACATCTAACAAGAAACCAAGCCTTGCGTGTACCTCCTTCAGTACCCGTTCGGCAATTTTCTTTTGTCGTGCAGAAAGTGAAATTTCTTTTAAGAACTTTGCACACTCTGATATTGAATACTCACATATCTCAGCAATATTTTTGCCACCTAAAGTCACAGCCAAAACTTCAGGCTTTAGACGACTTCCATTACAAACTGGGCATGGTGTTTGACGCATGTACGCCTCATATTTGTCACGACTAAAATCACTATCAGTTTCTGAATGACGTCGATGAATAAAGGGCACCACTCCCTCAAAACCAGTTGTGTAGTTACGAACTCGACCATAACGATTCTTATACTTAACATGAACCTCATAATCCCAACCATTTAAAATGGCATTCCTTACTTTTTCGGACAATTTCTTCCACGGTGAATCCAGTGAGAATTTCAGATCTGAAGCAAGTCCCTCCAACAGTCGCAGGAAATACTCAGCTGATTGCCCACCTGACCATGGTGCGATTGCGCCTTCGTAAATCGAAATCGAATCATCAGGAATCAATAGATCTTCATCAACCTCAAGTTTTGTGCCGATGCCTGTGCATTCAGAACATGCTCCAAAGGGTGAGTTAAAAGAAAAGGAACGAGGCTCAAGCTCTTCAAAAGACAATTCACAATCATGGCAAGCCATGTGCTCGCTAAAGGTTTTTTCCTTCTCTGGTGCACCAATTTTGATATCAACAAAATCCAGAATTACTAAACCATTTGCAAGCCTTAATGCTGTTTCAATGGAGTCAGTTATTCTGGATTTACTTTCAGGCTTGACACTCAGTCGATCAACAACTACCTCTACTGTGTGTTTCTCCTGTTTCTTAAGTTTTGGAACATCGGATATTTGATAGACAGTGCCATCTACTCGCACTCTTGAATAACCTTGGGTTGTGTATTCTTTGAAAAGATCGGCAAATTCACCTTTTCTAGCTCTGATGACTGGGGCTAAGACTTGAAATTTACTTCCCTCTTGCATCTGTAATATTTGATCTACGATATTTTGTGGAGTCTGCTTAGCTATCTCTTTCCCACACTTGGGACAGTGAGGTTTTCCGGCTCGAGCAAAAAGCAATCTTAAGTAATCATAGACTTCAGTAATAGTGCCGACTGTTGATCGTGGGTTTCGATTTGTAGATTTTTGATCGATAGATACTGCTGGCGACAAGCCTTCAATGAAATCAACATCTGGCTTATCCATCTGGCCCAAAAACTGGCGAGCATACGCAGATAAGGATTCTACATAACGTCTTTGCCCTTCGGCGAAAATTGTGTCAAAAGCCAGCGATGATTTACCAGAGCCAGATAATCCAGTGAAGACAATTAGAGAGTTTCTAGGCATGTCTAAGGAAACATTTTTTAGATTGTGCTCTCTAGCACCACGAACAATTAAGCGATCATTCATCAGTTGCCTGCCTCCTGCATGCCTTTCAATTCTCGTTTTAACTCCCTAATTTCATCCCGAAGTCTTGCCGCTAGTTCAAAGCTTAATTCAGCTGCTGCTAACTTCATTTGTGCAGTCAATGATTCAATCAAAGCAATTAGTTCTTGGCGAGGAAGGGAGTGTGCATTTTTGCTGTATACACCGCTAGTAAATCCGATTTTCTTACTTTTCGCTGCTAAATTCTCTGTGTCATCCGCCTCTTTTGTAATGAGATCTGTGATGTCAGCAATCTTTTTACGCAGCGGAGTAGGGTCGATTCCATGCTCGGTGTTGTAGGCGACCTGCTTTGCGCGCCTGCGATTGGTCTCATCGATCGCGTTAGTCATTGATTTGGTCATATTGGCCGCATACATATGAACTTCACCAGAAACATTTCGTGCTGCTCTACCAATTGTTTGAATTAAAGAGGTGGTCGACCGAAGGAATCCCTCTTTGTCGGCATCTAAAATTGATACCAATGAAACTTCGGGTAAATCTAAACCTTCACGTAAAAGATTGATACCAATTAGAACATCGTATTCACCAGTTCTAAGCTCTCTTAGCAATTCAACTCTTCTTAAAGTGTCAACCTCAGAGTGCAAATACCTCACCCTAACGCCAAGCCCCAACATATAGTCAGTTAAGTCCTCTGACATTTTTTTAGTAAGTGTTGTCACTAATACTCGTTCATTCTTTTCCGCCCGAATCCGTATCTCATTCACTAGATCATCGATCTGGCCTTTAATCGGCTTAACAACAATCTTGGGATCTACCAGTCCAGTCGGTCTTATTACTTGCTCGACTACATCATTTTTTGTTTTCTCTAATTCATACTTGCCGGGTGTAGCAGAGAGATAAACCTTTTGCCCACACCTATCGAGGAATTCGCTGAATTTCAGCGGGCGATTATCCATCGCACTTGGCAATCTGAATCCATGTTCCACCAATGTTCGCTTACGTGCTGCATCACCCTCATGCATTGCCCCAATTTGGGGAACAGTCACATGTGATTCATCAATGACTACGAGAAAATCCTCTGGGAAATAATCCAATAAACAATTTGGTGCTGATCCAACTGCTCTGCCATCTAGATGCCTAGAATAATTCTCAATTCCTGAGCAAAAACCCAATTGTTTCATCATTTCGATATCAAAAGTTGTGCGCATTCTTATTCTTTGTGCCTCAAGCAATTTTCCAGATCGCTCAAACTCGTCAACACGCTTTTCAAGCTCTACTTCAATTTCTTTGATTGCCCTTTCCATTGTTTCAGGCCCAGCTGCGTAGTGTGTAGCAGGGAATACATACATCTCACTCTCATCACGGACGATCTCACCAGTTAACGGATGTAAGGTCATAATTTTCTCAATCTCATCACCAAACATTTCAATGCGAAGTGCCAACTCCTCATACATTGGAATAATCTCAATTGTGTCGCCTCTAACTCTAAATGTGCCACGCTCAAAAGCCATGTCATTTCGCTTGTATTGAATATCTACAAACCTGCGCAATAACTGGTTTCGATCAATCAAGTCACCAACTTTTAAGCGCACCATTCGATCAACATATTCTTGTGGTGTGCCCAATCCGTATATACAGGAAACTGTCGCAACAACAATCACATCTCTTCTTGTAAGTAGTGAATTTGTGGCCGAGTGCCGCAACCGCTCAACCTCATCATTAACTGATGAATCCTTTTCAATAAACGTATCAGTTTGAGGTACGTATGCTTCGGGTTGGTAGTAGTCGTAGTAGGAGACAAAATACTCCACTGCATTCTTTGGCAATAACTCTTTAAACTCATTTGCCAATTGCGCAGCTAAGGTTTTGTTTGGGGCTATCACGAGGGTTGGCCTTTGGACCTGTTCAATTAACCAGGCTGTTGTCGCTGATTTTCCAGTTCCGGTCGCTCCTAACAACACAATGTCTTGTTCGCCCTTGACCAACCTATTGACTAAATTAGCAATTGCAGTGGGCTGATCTCCTGAAGGAATGTAATCACTTATTACTTTAAATGGTTCGACCCGACGAGTTAGATCCGATACTGGTCTCATTACTTCGCCTTATTTTTTATCTGTAGGAGCTCCCAAATTTTTTCGACTTGATCTCGAAGTTCTGATTCGCTCTTATTATTTGTTATCACGGTGTCGGCGATAGCCTCGCGCTGAGAATCACTAGCTTGTGCCTGCATCCTTTGTTGAATTTGTTGGCTGCTAAAGCCCTTCTTTAGCAATCTTTCAGACCGAACATCTTCTCCAGCTGCAACAGTTATTGTGTGATCAAATCGATAATTATTTTTTGACTCAACCAACAGCGGAATTTGATTGATCACAATACTGTTTTTATCAGCAGCTTCGATAACTTTTGTGAATGCTTTCCTAATTAGTGGATGTGTGATTTGTTCAAGTTGAAGGCGTTTGTTAGCATCCTTAAAAATCAGCTCAGCCAAAGATGCACGATCAAGATCACCATTTTTTAGAACACCATCACCGAAGGCAGCTATCACCTGATCAAAACCAGCACTGCCACGTTCGACAACTTCTCGCGCCAATTGATCTGAATCAACTACTACCGCACCAAGATCTGCAAACATATCCCCAACCATGCTCTTGCCCGATCCGATACCACCAGTAAGTGCAACTATTAACATGAGTTAAACCTTACTCAATAAAAAAATGGCCCCAGTTTCCAGGGGCCATTTTGGATCAATTATTACTCTGCTGCAGGGGCTGCGGCGTCGGCTGCTTTAGCCTCTGCCTTTTGTTTCTTATGTGCCATGAATCGAGATTGCGCTTCTGCGTACTGGCGATCCCATTCTTCGCGTTGGCTTTCAAATCCTGGCTTCCATTCCTGAGTTTGAGGATCAAATCCTTCTGGATAAATAAAATTACCAGCGGCGTCATAACGTGCTGGCATTCCATACTGCGCTGGATCGAAAGCCTCTATTTCAACCTCTTGGCCTTCGTTGGCTTGCTTTAAGGAAAGTGAAATACGACGTCTTTCTAAATCAATATCTATAATTTTTACAAACAACTTATCTCCAACTTGTACTACCTGTTCTGGAATTTCAACATGGCGTCCTGCAAGTTCTGAAATATGCACTAATCCTTCAATTCCCTCAAACACCTTAATGAATGCACCAAATGGAACTAGTTTTGTAACTTCACCTGGTACTACTTGGTTAATAGTGTGCGTGCGAGCAAATGCCTGCCATGGATCTTCTTGAGTTGCTTTCAGCGATAGCGATACACGCTCTCTCTCAAAATCAATCTCTAAAACTTCAACTGTCACTTCGTTACCAACTTCTACTACCTCAGATGGATGATCAATATGTTTCCAAGAAAGCTCTGAAACGTGAACTAATCCATCAACTCCGCCTAGATCAACAAACGCACCAAAATTGACGATAGAAGAAATAACACCAGTTCTTACTTGTCCTTTTTGTAATTGATTCAAGAAAGTTGTTCGAGATGCAGATTGTGACTGCTCAAGAAACGCGCGGCGAGACAAGACAACATTGTTTCTGTTTTTATCTAGCTCAATAATTCGACACTCTACTTGCTGCCCTAGATAAGGAGTAAGGTCACGAACCCGACGCATCTCAACGAGTGAGGCTGGTAAGAATCCTCGTAAACCAATATCAACAATTAAGCCACCTTTAACAACCTCTATAACAGTTCCAGTTACTACTTCATCACGTTCTTTCTTGCCTTCTATATCGCCCCAAGCTTGTTCATACTGAGCACGCTTCTTTGAAAGTATTAAGCGTCCCTCTTTATCCTCTTTCTGCAAAACTAAGGCTTCAATTCGATCGCCTACTTTTACTAATTCACTTGGATCAACATCATGGCGAATAGATAGCTCTCTAGAAGGAATCACTCCTTCGGTTTTATAACCGATATCCAATAAAACTTCTTCACGGTCTATCTGCACAACAGTTCCAGTGACTAAGTCACCGTCGTTAAAATTTTTGATTGTTCCTTCAATTGCGGCTAAAAAATCTTCAGCATTTCCGACATCATTTACAGCGATTTGAGAGGTGGTCATTAGATAGGTGCACTCCGAGGGGTAAAACAACTAGTAGGGACAGGAAGGCGCAAGGTTACTTTCAATCACTCGGTAGGGTCAAACTGAAGAGGTCTACAATCAGGTAATGAGCAGATATTCGCAGGTTTTAAGTAACAAATCAGGGCAATATCTGTTAATCAGCTCATTTCCAGCACGACTGGCCTACGGGATGATCTCTCTTAGCATTTTCTTTAAAGTGCAGCAGGCAACTGGGTCGATCGCAATTGCTGGCCTGGCAACTGGGGTTAATGGAATTACTGGTGCAACCACTGCCGGATTACGTGGATCACTGATCGATAAGTTTGGAATGAAAATTCCCCTACGTTTCTTTGCTCCGAGTTATGCATTGCTAATATTGCTTTTCTCTTCTGGAACTTCGAAAACTGAATTAGTGGTATTCGCTGCCATATTAGGATTTTCAGCACCTCCTATAAATTTATCAGTCCGACCATTATGGAAAGTGACTGTCCCAAAAAATCAAATTAGAACAGCTTATGCAATAGATACTGCAGTTATGAATTCTGTAGGAGTCTTCGGACCGCTTGCTGCGACCACAATCTCATTGAGTTATGGTCCAGTCCGAGCTTTACAATTATGCTCTGGATTGATTTTTATTGGTGGAGCAGCACTTTCCTTGTCACCGCAACTTAAACGCTGGCGGCCAGAAAAAAAGACATCTTCCGATCTTGCTGTTTGGCGCACACCTGCTATGCAATTGCTAATGCTTGAAGGTGTATTTATCGGTTTAGGTTGGGGCGCATTTGATATTGCAATACCTGCCTTTACAACTATTGAAAATATTCCACAACGAACTGGAATAATTTTTGCAGTGATGGCTGCTGGCAATGTTATTGGTGGTCTGATTGCAGGAATGGTTTCAAAGAACACCTCATCATTAGCTGCCTTTAGAAGAATTTATCTGTTCTGGTTCATCTTCTCACTACCACTCGCCTTTACCTACCCAGACTGGTCAATGATGATTGTCACCGCAGCGATGAGTTTAATGGCGGGTGGTTTACAAGTTTTTTATCTTGAAATCAGTGAAGCTGTCAGGCCTAAAGGGACCGCTGTTGCAGCATTGGGTTGGCTATGGACTGTTGAAGGAACATTTGCAGCTCTAGGCGCAGCACTCGGTGGATTCATTTCTGAACACTACTCACCAAGATACTGCTTGGCTCTAACCACTGTTTGTGTTGGAATCGGTTATTTAGTTATGCGCGGTGGATCTGGGTTATTAAAAGCTGCGGATCGGATTCCAACTGAGGATGAAGATACTGATGCTCTAGGAGCAAATCTAAATATCAATAAGTAACTAGTGCGCTGCTAAATCCCAACTTTGACCGAAACCAATATTAATATCAAGCGGCACCCTTAATTTATAGGCACCACTCATTTGCTCTCTAACAATTTTTTCTAGCTGTTCCTTTTCGCCAGGTGATACCTCCAAAATTAACTCATCATGTACCTGAAGTAAAAGTCTAGATTTGAGAGTAAGAGATTTAATCTCACGATCCACATTTAACATGGCAATTTTTATTATGTCAGCCGCAGAGCCTTGAATAGGTGCATTGAGTGCAGCACGCTCTGCAACCTCACGACGTTGCCGATTCTCATGATTCAAATCGGGCAAATACCTTCTGCGACCTAAAATTGTTTCGGTATAGCCCTTCTCCCTCGCATTTATGACTACTGTCTTTAAATAATCTCTAATTCCACCGAACCGCTCGAAGTACTTGTTCATTAATTCACTGGCTGAAGTTGGATCTATGTCTAATGTTTGGGCTAATCCAAATGAAGACAAACCATAAGCCAAGCCATAAGACATTGCTTTTATGGTTCTACGCATTTCGGCATCAACTTGCGAATGTTTTACTCCAAATACTTGCGATGCAACTGTTGAGTGCAGATCCTCTCCTGATTCAAAGGCGGC
>Ga0102921_1000347_pt1 | contig 16305 bp, 9 predicted proteins | sample Colrivmeta156802_FD_78205 | JGI IMG/M metagenome (GOLD analysis project Ga0102921, IMG submission 78205) | Estuarine microbial communities from the Columbia River estuary - metaG 1568-02 | ecosystem: Environmental > Aquatic > Marine > Intertidal zone > Estuary | place: USA: Columbia River Estuary...
ACCGTGTCCAATGCCGTCGACGAAAGATTGCGGTCCTGGTCCGTAACTCGAACGTACGCACTGTCCGTCAATCCATACGTCAACGCCGTAGCACCTAAACGATTCGTTAAGCGTATTTGGCCCGTAACTGTTTGAGCATAGAGCGAAGACGTTGCAAAAAATATCGAAAAGAGTATAAATCGAAGATTCATGAGAGGTGAGATTTAGGCACTCAAAGGTCACCCGACATGACCCCTACTTAAGCCCCAACTACCTCTACATGAAACACTTTAAATACTTTATGGCCAACATTAGCGATTTTTAAAGGGTACATTTTGGGTACAAAAAACCACAAATACAATCTATACCAAAAAAATATATGAAGTGACTAAAATAATCAAACCCCACCCTTGCCCTTTGCGTCCTTAGGCTTCTTGTCTGGCTTTGAGCTCTTTTTGGATTCATCTGACGCTGCTTGCGCGGCAGCTTTAGCCTCGGCCTGCTTGGCCTCGTCGGCGGCCTTGTTTTGCGCTGCCACGTCCATGATTCGGCGCATCCGCGCCTCCTCTGCGGCCTTGGCCTGGGCTTCCTTTTCGCGCTGCGCGACTTTGTCCGCATCGGCCTTTGCCTTGGCAGCGTCGGCGTCTTGCTTGGCCTTTAGCCGGACCGCGTCCTTAGCTTGACGAGCTGCCTCATTGGCTGCGCGGTCGGCGGCCTTGTCGGCCTTGGCGCGCTCCTTTTTGTCTGCTTTCGGGGCGATTAGTAGCGGAATCTCAACTTCTGCAGGGGCCTGCTCGACCACCTCTGCAACTTCCTGAGGCATGGCTTGGCCGGTATAGGCGGAATCTGAAGCTGGTTCGGGCACCGCGGGCACCGCGGGCGAAACCTCTTGCACCGGTGGGGCGGCGGAACGGGGGGCGGCCGAACTTGGCATTCCCTGTACGCGCAGGGTCACGCGGCGGTTAAGCGAGCGGTGAAAATCGTTGTCGTTGAGGGCAACGGGCTTCGATTCGCCGAGCGACACAGACGACAATTCGGCGGTCGGGCGAAGAACGCTGCGGAGCTCCTTGGCAACTGCATTCGCGCGGCGGCGGCCCAATTCCCAGTTGTAGGTATCAGAACCCACGTCGTCGGTGTGGCCCTCAAGCACCAAAACCACTGAATCTAGGCCCGAAAAAGCGTGCTTCATCGCATTGATTTCGACGGCCGAAATTCGGCGCGGAACATCTTCGTTAAACCCAAAAAGAATATTCTGAAAGTCCAAATCGGCAGACTGCACGATGCTCCGGTTGGGATTCAAGGGGTCGCGCGCCTTGGTGGGCTTGAGAAACATGTCGTGGTAGTAGTGGGTCGCCACCGGGGCCATCGCCGGATTCAATCGAATCGACTGCGGAAAGTATCCGGGTGACGAAACGGCCACGCCGAGTTCCGCTCCGTGACTGTATATGAAGTTGATACGGCCCGTGCGCACCGTATCGCTGAAAATGATTCGGTCGGTTCCGCGGTTAAAAAATACCAAAGTAAACGGAACCGAATTTTTGGCGGCCGCGTCGTAAACCTGAAGTGTGACAAGGGTTTCCTTGCGTTCCTTGAGCTTGTCGGCATAGGTCACCAGCTTTTTCACCCCGATGCCCGAGCTGAAGGCACGGCTCGAATCCGCCTGAATTTGAGCGAGCGAAATGCGGTTGGGACCCATTACCGCAATACCCTCTTTGGTGTCGACGGCGTAGGCATCCGGGAACTTGCCCATGAGTCCGTTCAGCAGCGAATAGGCGTCGTCGGCATTTTTAAACGTGTCAAACATGACGGCGAAGCGGCCCTTTTTCTTGCTTCGCTCTCCGCCCACGGAATTTTGGTTGGGAATTACCGATTTAGAGGACTCGCCGGGGTTGAGGGCGGGTGTGACGGCCGCGGGGGCCTCGGTCTTGGTCGTTTCGTAGAACAGGCTGAACTCCCCGAGTTGTACGCGGTCGCCCGTGGTGTTGACCGGAGCCTTGCGCAGCCTCATGAAATTAAAGACAGCTGAATCGCCTTTGGTTCCGACCACCAAAAGGCTGTCGTTGTCCAAAATGGACATTTGGCGCGGATTCATACCGTCCTGGTTGATGGGGTACGGAAACTCGTTCCAGGCTCCATTTGAACTTAAAAAACTGAGCACTGGTGCCTTGCCCTCAGGCTTCCAGATGGCGATCCATCGACCCGCCTGGTAACTCAGCCATTCGGGACGAAGGCTGTCGGCCAGCACAATTTGGTTTTGAAGTCGGAGCTGTCCGTCCATCCACTTTTTTGATGCGATCGAGGCACCCACGGCTCTGCGATCGATGTCCAGTAGTTGGCTTCCGAGCACCCTGAGGCTATCCTGAAACACTGGGGCCAGCAACTCGGCCTTGAAGCTTGAATCGAGGCCGAATCGGTAGACGGTTCCGCCCGATCGCGACGACGAGTCGACCACGACCTCGCCACGTGAAAAACCAAGTACCGTTGCACTCCCCCACTTCGAGAGGGGAATTCGCTGAATTTGAGTAGGTTTCAATCCGGAACCCTGTGCCGAGTAGCGCAGCTGCACGTAATCGAGCTGTCGGTCTACCAGGAGCATTCTGCGCGTGTCTTCGTCGACGTACACCTCTGTCGACGGTTGGATCCAGCCCACCCAGCGTTCTGATTCTAAATATCCTTGAGCCTGAAGGGTCACGGAAGCAACGAGCGCACTAAGCGACCAAAAAACGCGGTGATTCATGCCATCAAAGTTCCTTCAATAAACTTAACTTGTCACCAATTCAATTTATAAACCTATGCAAGCGCTTAAAATTAATGAAAACCTGCTTGGTTTAAATCGAAACACGCTGATTTTCAGGCTTGCAATTATGCTGAGCCTGTGCACCACCACTGCCGTCGGTCAAAATTCCTTGGCTATGGTTGGATTTGGAATGGGTCAAAATTTTAGCACCAAGGAGTTTTACTACCGCGGCACCATGAGCGTGTTTTCAAACGAATCCATGTGGGGCGCCTACCAAGCATTTGAATACCGGCCTCCGCAAGAAGCGGGGGGCGTTCACTTTAAGCTTCCGACCGGCATCTATGCCCGGCTGCGCGGACCGCTCTACGTGCACTACGGACTCGATGCGGTTACTTCGATCGCGTTCAACGACAAAGTGCGCCACGACGTGGGGGCGTCACTCCGATTCAAAGGGGTGCAACTCAAATTCAACTACGCCGGGCCCAACGGGTGGTCGGCCCAAATCGCAGTTCCGGTCCAGTAGGCTCGTTCACAGGGGTCCATACTCCGTTCGTCGCCTACTTAAGGTGGTTGGGCGTTGATTTTTGTGCGGAACTCGGGCGCAGCTTTCGGTATGCCAAGCCGCCACCCGCCACGAGCAGTGCGGTAAGGCCTCCGTCGAGCGGAACCTCTGGTGGCGGTGGATTATCCATCGCACCTTGAGGGATGTACGGTGACTCCATCAGTTCAAACATGTCCTGAAAGGCCTCCTGAAACGGATCCACAACTTGCGCACGAGCGCCTAGGCTAGCGGCTGCGAAGGCCACTGTCAAAAAAACTAACTTCATTATCGGGCTACGATTACGTGATGGGCACTGCGCGTGCTCGGTCCCGTCAGCACCACTAAATAGGTGCCTGACGGGGTGACAAAATCAAAATGCGGATCTGCTGAATCGAGCGAAGCTTCAAAGCAGAGCATCCCCATCTGGGAATACACCTGGACTTCGCGCTCACAATGCGAGGGACTTGCCGTCCACCGGCCCTGGGAATGCATCACCCAGTCTGAATTCGTGACCACAGCTACCGGAACCCCTTCAGAAACATCCATCGCCACTCCAGGAGTAAACCACAGCGAAAAGCGGGGCGACTCTGAAGTCCAACCCGAATGCTCAAAATCGTAGGGCGAATTACTGAGGTCGGTCACGGTTTGGGTGAGGTGGTCTTCGAGCAGCACACGGTAGCAGTCGCCCGTCACCGTCTGATCCAAATCAATTTGGTAGCGCTCGCCCAGCTGGCCCTTAACCTCGAGGTCAAGGCACTGCGGCTGACTAAGGTCGAGGGCGTCAACGGCCATGTACTGGTCGTCGTCAACTACTGCGATGCTGGGCTTGTTCACCCCATTCGGAAGCTTCCAGGCGTCAAATTCACCGTCAAACCCCGGGCTGGCCGTGGGTTGGTTCAGTACCCAGGCCCAATCGCGCGGCCCCGAAACGCTGAGCTCCGTCAGCGTGAGATGCAAATTATCAGGAGCTTGCTTAAAAAATTCTGCCGGAACCGTATTGACTCCGTGCGCAGCCATGTTCGTAGCGATGACCGCATTAGGCTGTGTCGCCTGAACCCAAAATGCCTGCAGCGGAGCGATTACACCTGCCGACGCCAGTACCGCCCCGGTGGGGGGCGGAAGAATTCCGTTCACATAATAATGATAGATCGCCGAAGAGGGCTCCCAGATGTACACGGCATTATTTACATTTTGACCTGGATTTGAGGCAATTACACTGTTCCAATCCAAGCCACAGGGGTAAGGATTGCCGACCAAATTCCATCCGGAACCCGATCCGCCGTTCGCCACCGTCGCACTGTACCCAAAGTTGTACGAATGTGTGGTATTCGGAACTCCCGTGACCGAAAATGTGCCGGCGGTCGTGGCAAACCCACCCGTGGCATCGAGCTTACCGAAGTAGCCCATACCTGGATTGGTGAGGTTGGGGCTGTTGACATAGTTGCCCAACGACGCGTCGTAGGCAAAAAGTGCCGCAGAATTGCCCGAGGTCGTGGTAAAGCCCGTGGCCATGCTCGAGGCCAGGGCGTGGTATCCGGACCCTTTCAGGTACTGGTTCTGTACCACTTGACCCGAACCCTGCACGAGGCCAGAAACCTTGAGCTGCGCATAGGTTCCCTCAGACGCCGCCAGGGTGAGCGTTCCCGAGTTGGCCAGCGTACCCGATAGGTGAAGGTCGCTGCCGTCCAGAGTTACACTCGCCCCTGAGGCGATGCTGAGGCCGTTGAGTTCCAGGTCGTATCCGGCGCGGAACCATAAATCATGCTTGTTGCTACTGTTGATACTCGTGTACCCTGTATAGGTGCATACTCCGTCGGAATGAACATCTTGACTGACGTTGGTCCGCATCCAACCCTGACCCGACACCGCGGTCTCTGAAGTCGTTATGTGCACGGTATAACTCTGACCCGCCGTGAGCGAAACCAAGCTCGTCAGTCCGATCACATCGGTGAGCCCCCCGCCAAGGGTTGTAAAGTTTTGGGTGGCGAGCACGGGCAAACTGGTCGGCGGGTAGGTGACTGTTCCGTTGTACACCGTTAGCGTAAACGTTTTACCCGCTTGCATCGTGGGCGACGAAACCACTGAGACCCAACCCAGCTTGCCGCTATAAGCAGCCGTAAAACTCTGCGCCGGTTGTAGATTGTAGTCCACTACAGCCGAGTTGGCGTCGTAAACGTTTAACGCGCTAAACGCCACCGAACCCGACGACACCACCACCGAATTGCCCGAGGCAAAAAGGGGTGCTGAGGGGCTCCAGGTCGAACCGTTGTACGTATAGGTCGTTTGCGCCGAAGCGCGCACCGAGCCAGCCCACAGGGCGGCCAGCATGCAGAAGTATGAGAGAAGGCGGGGAGTGTTCATCAGTAGGGCGCCCACAATAGTTCGTGGGCATGACCAAGGTGACTCCCTACCTTGTCCTAAAAATATTTATTTTCAGACCCAAAATATCCATTTTGAGGTTTTTTTTACCCCTTTTTTGCTTTTTTAAAGCCTAAGTTTGATTCATTAAACCCAGCTACCATGGACTTAAGGGTAGCAATCCTCTTACTGCTCGCACTCAATGCCTTAGGCCTGTGCCTGCACCTGACGGCACTTCGCCGTCAACGCCTCCTGCGCTACGTTTCGCGTGGAATGAACAAAAGTGTCGCTGCACTCTGTGTGGCAGGCCTCGCGCTCTATGCGCAGGTCGCACTTCAGGGCTCTGAATTCCTTAACGGAATCCGGTTGGCCCTGCTCGCCGTGTACCCGGTGGTGCTAACCGTCCTCTTTCGCACCCGGCTCAAGGACCGCTGGCTACTGCCGTTCACCCTCACCGTTGCGGGTATCGGAATCCTCACTCTGATCGCTACCCTAATCCTGGGGCCGAACTTCACCACCGCATACAGCCTTGGTCTCGGCGGATTTGCACAACCCGGAATGCTCGGCGCACTCCACGGCATCTACATCCTCGCAGTGCTCAGCTTACTCATCTGGCGCAAAATATCATGGGACTCCCACCACCAACCGCACATTGCCCAAAGCATTCAATGGCAACTCCTGGTGCTGCTCAACGCTTTCGTGCGGTGCACCGCCACCGCCCTGGTCATTTCGCTGAATCCCCCTTCGGCCAGCGCGTGGATCTCCAATGTGAGCATTCTGGTTGTCGCCAGCTTTCTCATCGACCTTACCGTGCTCTTCACCTACGGAACCAACCGGTCCGTCTTCTTCTTGAGCGAGCACGGAATCCCCCTTACCCAGCGCTGGAACCCTGAAATCGAGCGCATCATCTGCCACCTCGAAGAACCACATTCATTTCGCAATTCCCGCTACTCACTGAACGATGCCGGATCCGCCCTCGGCCTTCGCAACCTCGACGTGACCACCATCATCCACCGCGACTTGGGCGTTACCTTTAAGCAGCTCCTCTTTCACATTCGGCACGCCCACTTTGACGCCCTGTCTAAGTCGCACCCTGAACTCAGCAAAATCGAGCGGCTGCACCAAAGCGGATTTCAGTCCTACGCGAGCTTTCACCTCGCGCACAAGGCCAACCCCTAAAATCACCCCCCTCAAAACGGGCCGAGCAATCCGCGATTTCGCGGGCAAATTCCTTCATTCATTATTTTTTCTAATTTATTAGTTGTATTTTATAGCCATTTTGGTTTAATTTATACTTATTTTTAAGCAATTTGGCATGTTATATGGGTAGTTTAGACCCATGCTACAGCTCGGAATCACCCTGTTCCTTTTACTGAGCGTCGCAGCGATCGTTCGCACCCTGCGCATCATGCGACTCGGTAACGCGCTGCAGCTCTCTGCGCTTGCGTTCAAAATCATTCTGAACTTTCTGGGCGCAGCCCTCATGCTGGTCACCGGATCTGAGCTCCCCACCACCTATCGGGCGGTGGCACTCGCGCTGATCTTCTTTCAGTTTCTGAATCCAGTGGCCCTCACGGTCTACTTCACTCCACCCAAGGCGTCCCCCATGCCCTTGGCACTGAGCGTACTCTTTGCGGGCCTTATGATGCCGCTGCTTCTGTGGTACGGCCTCATCGAACTCGGCTTGCTGGCCAGCCACCCTATTCCCGTATCGCTTTTTGAGTTCCATGCGCGGAACCCACTCGATTTCGGATCCTGGTCCATACTCTACAAAATCCTCACTCCGGCCATTCTCGCCACGCTCATCTACCAGCAACTCACCCACTACCGCGTCAAGGGACGTGGATTCATGCGCGCCAAACTCTGGGAACTCATCTACCTCATTAGCGGCTTTGCGCGATCTATCATGCTCGTGGCATTGCTTGAGAGCGTCCCGGGCAGCTTTGAAACCGCCTACACCATCGTCACCACCGCCATCGGCCTCAGCCTGTTTTTGGACACCGGTATCATCCTCGTCTTCGCCTCAAGCCGCCCCGTGCAGTTTTACCGCGACCACGGCCTTCACTTGACCGGACACTGGTCTCCCGAACTCGAACGCATCGTCACCGAGGCTGCGCGCCCCGAGCACCTGGTCAATTCCAAGTTCCAGCTCGCCGAACTGGCCCACGCCGCACAGATTCCGTCGTACCGCGTCACCCAGATCGTCAGTCAGGGCCTCGGAATCCACATCAAAGAGCTCATCAACCACTTTCGCCTTCGGCGCTACGACGCCCTCGAGCGCGAGCGCCCCAAGGAACGCAAAAAAACCTTGCTCGCCGAGTGCGGATTCAACAGCTACGCGACGTACTACGCGGCGCGAAAGAGCAAGTAACTAGTTGCTCGTTACTTGCTTGTCAAGCACCCGTTTCAATAAAAAACCCAAGCATTCAGCACTGATTGAATTTTTGAAATCCGGTTATATCCTGATTTACCATTTAACTCGGATCGCTTAGGGGCAGCCTGTCGCGTATATGGGGGGCTGACCTAAAAGGTTCAACACGGGGGCCGTAGACGAATCGACCTCGAGGCATACTTGGTCTACTGTCCATCCGGGAGCTGATACCGCGTTGGACGAAGCAAAGGTCCAACGAAAGCGAACTCCAGATTCACCGGGCTTTAGGCGTAGTGAAGAGAGCTGGTATCCGGTCATTGAACGCGACCAGCCGCTTTGGCCATTTAGTGCCACAACCGATGGTTCCGTACACCAATTGGTTGAACCAGGTACGTGCGTATAGCCTAGTGGGTACCAGGTGATGTCGTCAAACGAATACTCAACATGACCACCATCTACAGCAGGCTCCGATTGCATATTGTGCGCAAAACTCAGTATATAGGTTGTACCCGTATCAAGTGTAAACTTCGGAGACACTAGGTACGATCGCGCGCGCATGCCGTAATCCGCACCTAGGTTGGTTGAATATGCTTTGGTTCCGTTGTACGCCGTTGTGAGTGAACCCTGTATGGGTGTGCCAAGAACCCATTCGGTTCCGGGAATATCTTCGAATGTGCCCCACGAGCTCGATTCAAAGTCGGCACAGAACGGTACCGCCGCACTCACGGGAATTGGGTTTTGTACCAACACCTCTGTACATGCGGTATCGCCAACAGGAATTTGATCCAGACGGTTGTTCACTAATGCAACTGTGGCACAGAACGTTTGGGTTCCGACCAAAGAAAGATTTACCCATGAGGGCAAAGTAACCCAGCGGGAAGCACCGGCTTGGAGTGGGGTTGACAGATTAACTAAAGAAGGTATGCCGTTCACATTCAGTGTCATATTGGCAACCGAACGACGGCCGTTGTTGAGCACTTTCACGCGTAACTGCGCAGAATCGCCCGGAATCCCAAATGCAGGCAGTGCGCGCATTTCAAGAATAGAAAGCGAAAACTGAGGTGGTACTACGACTTCAATGTCATCAATCGCCCAGAACGAAGAACCACCAGCCGGACCCACCTGAAAACGAATTTGAATAGGCGATGAATTCCCAGCCCAGATATTCAGCGGAATCGAAGAAGTGATGTACGAGCCACCGGTAGACCCTGTCCAGCCAGGGGCGCTTAGGATGCTCGAATACGAGGTGCCGTAAAACGACCCATATCCGTTGATTGATGCATTATTAACTCGACCAAGGGTGACCAAATTCGTCCCCGTGTAGTACTGAAGATTGCCTGCTTCATTGGAATCCAATTGAAAATTGTGCTTAAATCGAAGCTCTGCTCCGACCGTCGTATCGAGACCCACTAATGGCGGAACCCTTAGAAACTCATATCCCGAGCCCAAGAGTTGGGTGCGCCGACTGTGCCATGCGTTGCTACCAGACGCAGCCGGGACTCCAAGAGTAGACTGACCCATCTCCCACATTTCGAGGCCGATGGGAGCCGCATAAAAAGAGAATTCATTGGCCGAACAGTTGTCAAACGTTACTGGTCCAAACGGAATCGTCAGCGCATCGACCCCCACTGTCCAGTTGCGTAATGTGTCGTTTTGGGGCCGCCCATCTGTACTGAGCGCAACGCGCACACTCACTTCGAGGTCGCCTGGGGTGTACGGAATCTGCGCTCCAGGAATCGTAATGGTGTAGCCACCCCCAACTGCGATCGCGGGAACCGTTTGGGTTGAGACAAAGGGTGATGCGGTTCCGCAGCGGTTCGTGAGTGTCACCACCACCGGAACATTGGTAACCAACTGGGATCCCGTATTTTTAAGTATGCACTGAATTGCGGCGGGCGAACCCAAATTGACCGTTGAGTTGGGTAGCGAAATGCTCGTTACCGCGACATCAGCGGCGGGGCGGTCGTAGATCGACAATTCATCGATCGCGATGTCTGATTGGGCTGAACCGAGTACGCGTTTTGCGCGCACACGAACCTTGACAGTGCTCCCCGCATATCCGTTGAGCTGAACCAAATGGTAGCGCCAATCATCTACGGACAGAGACTGCTGTGGCGAACTCACCACAAAGGCCGACATCGGAACCCACTGTTGGGTTGTTAGGTTGAAGATATCCACAGTGATTGAAAGCGCGCCAGAGCCCGTCATGTGGTACCAAAACGAAACTACGGGCTGGGTCGCAGTTGACAGGTCGACGCAGCGCGTCTCAAGTACGGCATCTGTGTTGGTGTTCAATCCGGGCGATCCCGATGCTCCACCTTTTGCGTACACGTAGTTTCCGCGGCGACCAAAGGACCAACGCGGGCCTGTTTGGTTATTTGGAGTCCGGTCGCGGCCCACGTAAAAAGCGTACATCTCTGCACCGTCTTGATTCATGGGGCTGTTGGTGGTGAACGAAGAAACACCGGGGGTTCCGCCCACCACACTACCAGGCGTCCAGGCTGGTCCGTCAAAAGACTCATGAAACGGCAAGCTCAGTGGCGCCTGGTGTACCAGCGTCACTTTAGGCGTAGTGTCGTTCGATGTGATGGCGTCACCTGCCAGCTCGGTCCAGGCCTTGAGCTCGTAGGTCGCTAAAGCGTTCAAGTTGAGGGCTCCGGGCAGTGTTACTACCGCTAGGTCTCCGGTGGTCCAGGTAGCGGAAACCGTATCGCGTACCAATGCAACCGAACCGGTACTGGTATTGGTGATCGAAACCGCCATAGGCACTTGACTCGGAGCCATGTAACCCCGGTTTATCAATCTCACTTTCAGATTAGTAGAGGCGGAATATCCACAGCTCGTCTGCACCGGTTCAATGATTGCTTGCGCCGTAAGCTCTGCCGCGGGCCGGTTGTATACGAGCAACTGGTCAATCGCCATATCGCCCAGTTCAGGGTTCGATACCGAGGGCTTGGTGGCCACAAAGCGAAGACGAACAAATTTACCCACATAGGGCTGAAGGTTGATTCGGAACGAGTTCCACGCATCCGCGTAGGACGTCTGTGTTTGGCCTGCAATCACGGCTGCGCCCTGCACAAACTGTCCGGGGGTAAATCCAAATCCAGTGTCAATATCTACCCGCAAACTACCCATTTGCGCACCGTACTTGTGGTAGTAAAACTCCACGGCGGGTTGATTAATGTTCACAAGCTTGATGCAGGGAGTAGTGAATGACGTGGTCGTGCCTGACTGCGAAGCTTCGGTATAGAGGTAGTGATCGTTACCGCCATTCAGGCCAGCGAGCGGGCCTGTCGACAGCGTTCCGGTACGTCCTCTTCGCACCGACCAGGCATACCCCAATGAAAATGGTACAGGATCCACGCTGTAGTTTCTTCCGGCTGGAGGGTTTGCAGTCGGAAACATTCCTCGATATCCCTGCGAATTTCCGTCGCCGATACCTGCCACCCAGCCAGCGCTGTTGAAGTTTTCGGCAAACGGAAATTGAGACACCACAAACGGAACCGTTGTGCTATTCAATGTACCGCAATGGGCAGGAGGCGCCGTAGCCCGCCAAAACGTGAAGTACGTTGCAGCGGTCGCTGGTGATCGCACGGTATTATTCGGAATCGCACAGTCCGCTGCTTGCACGTAATAGTCGATCGTTTCGCCCACCGCACAGGGGATTGAGACCCAAGCTTCGGTGCTGTCGGCACAACCCGAATTCACAAGCGTCGCGTTCATAGTCGTCCATGGCCCGCCGTTTGATCGAACCACCACCTGGGCATACGACACCCCAGAATTGCTGCGTTTTGGTTCTTTGACCTTAAAGCGAACGACCGAATTGGGTACATAAATCTCGCCCACCGGATTTTGCGCATTAAGGTAGTTCCACTTGATCGCTGGCGCGTATGTTTCGTCGACTCCAGTCTCAACCTTGATGTTGTCGATAAACCAACCCGCTCGGGGCAACCCTAGGATCGGATAGCGGTATTGTAGTGCAAAGCGCACCAACACCTGGCTAAAGCCGTTTGATGCACCCGTTGGGCCTTTACCGGCGATGTCTGATAAGTCAAATTCCTCGTGGGCCCACCATGAATTTGTGGGATTGACCGCGTTCGGCCCGCCCCAAAAGATTGCCTGCGCGGAATTGCTGTACGACATCTCGTTGAAGTAGGTCGTCGTTTTGAAATTGGACCCACCCTCATACTGTGCTGACCCCAACTTGTTCCAAGTCAGCCCATTATTGATCGAAACCTGGATCTGACCCTGCTGCATCAAGGCAAACTTGGCAATGTGGTCAAACGTCAACTTGACATAGCGCGCACCTTGTGTCGAAAAAGCAAAAGTTCGGGTAAACAACGTGTCACCGACCACCACGTTCGCGTGGTAGCTCTGGTTAGGGCTCACCCAGAGTGCCGCCGTATCGTTCCAGTTCGCGACGGGCCCGGTAAGGGTGTGCGAATTCACCATCTGGTGCGGAACCGTATCAAAATTCTCAAAAAACCTTGTGGTGAGCTGCTGGGCTCCCATCGACGTGGCCGCCACGAGGGCCGCATTAAGCAAATAAACACGTGTCCTCATAGCTTAATCAATGCAATTTGACCGCGGCCGGTAGCACTAAATACCGAAACCCAGTAGGTTCCACGGGCCAAGTTGGCTACCGAAAGTCGAACCTCTCTCCCTTCAGCCGTAATTGGTCGCAGAACCGGCTGACCCAAGGTTGTATAGACCACCACCTCGGATTCCGGTGGCACCCCCGACAGCCACACCTCATCTGCGGCAGGATTCGGCCTGAGCGCTAAATTGAGTCGGCGAGGCTCTTGAAGACCCACCGTTTGGTTGACGTGCAACGTATCATAATCAGCACAAAACCCATAGCGGGTCTCTAGGATTAAGGTTCCAGGTCCATTAAGCCACTGAACCTCTACCGTGTCGCCGTCTGCTGGCGTGCTTAATGATCCATTGGTCACACTCCAATACGTCGCATACTGGGGAACCCCCGCGCCTGAGGTATCAGACCACGAACTGAAGTACGTAAACGGGCCCGACGTCGTCAGCAGCGTGTCGCAGTTAAGTACACCTGGACAGGATATCACTGCGGGCGGCGCACATGGATTGACGACCACCACCCCAATGGTATCAATAGTCGGCGAACAAAACATCAGCACGGGACTGTCGTCAAGCGGACCTGAGGTGATATAGTACGTGCCCTCAAAGAGTCCCCCGTGAAAAATCAAGTCGACCGTTTGGGTCAACCCGCTCGTGCAGCTATCAGCCGTCCTTTTCACGGGAAGCATGGTCCCTGTGCCCGACACCAACCTCAAATCTGTCGACAGAAGCGTCCCACACGTTAGCTCTACCGCCAACGGAAGCCGAAGCGTCGAGTCCCCACAGTTCAATTGCCGCTCTAGTAGGCCTGCCGCATTCGGCGCCCACCCTGCCGCCGTATCTAAGGGAATCGTCACCTCCTGACCCGAGCAATTGCTCACAAATTCCACAAAAATCTCACGCACTGTTGACCCAACTTTAACCCAAACGCCCGTTGCCGGTATCAATCGGAATTCTGTCGCCTTTACAACTACTACAGATTTGTGCGGTGAAGCCCCAGTTAACTCCATTAAACCGGTCGAAGGATCCAAAATGAGTGGACTGCCTATCGAGCTATTGATCGGATTGGTACCGCTGTAGCCCGGTGCGTAGGACACCCACACTGTGGCAGACTGCCGTGCGTCGATCAGCTCATAAAACACACTGTCGCCATCAAATTCGACGGCTCGCTGCGGAATCTTTACCGGGTTGTTGACGCACTGAAAAATGTTTGGCACGCCCGCAAACACCGGCGATGAATTGTGACCCGCTACCGTGTTGTTCAGTTCGGCCTCAATGTAGTCGCCCTGCGTCTGGGGCGCGATCATCGAAGTAATCCCTGGTGGACGGCAGCACTGCTCAAAGTAAAACTTGAAGTCGGGACAACCCGGCGGAACTACCACCGTGCCCGAATACCTGCTCGTTCGGGGTGAAGACGACAAATTCTGAATCGGAATGCAGGCGTACTGTCCCGATGCCGTGTTGATGAATTCGGGCGCCTCGAGCATCAGCCATACTGATGTCAGCACCCCACAGGTCGAGGACTTCATGATCACTTGAGCCGAAGCACCAATTTGGAATCCCGTTGCTTCACGCTCTACCGCCAAGGTTACTCGGTACTGGTTTGCAACCCCCGTTTGGTTTCCAACATATTCGTACGAAATGCTAGAGCCCAAAAAATGGCTCGCCACTACCTGTGCTGCTGCAAGTGACCAAACTGCCAAAAGAAGCACGCCTTTTCTATAATTTTTCAGCATTATATAATGTGCTAAGAAGCTCAAAAATAAGCAAATCTAACAAGGGCAGCAAGGCTCGCAGCACTTAGCTCATTGGCCAAATGGCCGTTGGTTTCTGGTAACTTGTTTACTGCTTCTTGCTACTCGCACCCCTTGCACGTCGGCAGCGGATCCGGATGCACCCATCGGGTGCGCAAGGGCTTCAAAATCTCAAATGGATTCTCGTTAAACGATGAATTGTGCTTTGAGCACAGTGGCATTATGAGCCATAGTCCCTCGTCTTCAGAACAGGGGGTGACGTGGCCCCCAACCACCGCCTTGTTTGCGCAGCCGAGCACGGAGCATTCCACCAACGCTTTCTTGTGCATCGCCCGGCTCCAGTGTTCGAGCCACGTCCTGCAGCCGCAGCGCGGGGCTTCGCACTTAATAATTCTTTTGTACTTCATAGCTACCTGCAAACATCGCGGTGCCGTCGGACCTAAACGTGATAGAAATCTATCACCGAACAGTTAACTAGTTGCTAGTCATTGGTGATTAGGTTATAACCGGATTTTACTTTTTCTCTCCATTTCAAAAGGTGCGGAATCACGTACGTCCCCGCCCACCGCGGTCAGGCTGGTCTCACTCAACCCGCAATCGCCGCCCCTCAGAACGCTACATCCTCAGCCTGATTCACAATATATGGAAGCATCGTACTGCTCAGCGATTGCGGCGTCACCAGCTCCACGGAGCGACCTAAAATACCTTCAAGCAAGAACGAAAGGGCCATGAGGTTGTCAAAGGTCTTCTGCTCAGGGAGGAACTCAACCTGATCAACCATTAAAGCTCAAATTCGCAATGATTCAAGCTCAATAACCCTGTATATTGAGCTACAAATACCACACAAATGAGCCCAAATTGAATATTTCGGTCCTAATGGTGCCACCCATTTCGGGGCTAGCGTGCCAGTCAATTCAGTCCATACTGACCCACCCAATAAACCACAAGAACCCGCAACTAAGAACGACTCGAACGCCCCTGCACCATCTCACGCCCCATGACCATCGCGACGGTCAAAATGGCCACTCCACTCGACAGCGTCCTCAGCGCAGCCACGATTAGCACCACGACCAAGCTTACCCCCCAACCCAAACGCTAAAACCGCAGGTAGCCCAGCATCAGCAGCACCTGACTCGCATAGTAGGCAAAACGGATCTCAGCGGTCAAGTTGCATCAAGTTCTCAGGGGAGGACTTCAATGCCAAACCTATCACCAATGAACCCCAACATCAATGCCGACAGCCATTTTTGAACGATAAATCTCGGATTTAGTCAAGTTGTTTCTTAAACTAACCGAAAACCTCAACGCCACAATGAGTATCGACTTAGTCATCAGTTAAACAAACTACCTTTGCACAATCTTTATGACCCTGATAATTCTAGCTGCCGTATTCCTGAGCGTTGTGGTGATAACCCCGTTTGGCGTTGCGTATGCCCGCAAAACCGGCAAGCTCGACAAGCCCTCTATACGCAAAATTCACAAGGACCCCACCCCCAGCATCGGAGGCCACGTCTTCGTGCCCGCAGCGTTCATCGGCTGGTGGCTCATGGTCCCCGAAATCGACAGCAAGGTCTTAAGCCTCACCTCTTCGGCGGCTATACTCTATGTAATGGGAATTATTGACGACGCCCGAAACCTCAGCCACCGTATCAAGCTACCGATTCAGGTGGCGGCTAGCACGCTCGTCATCTATGTGTGGGACCTCTTGCCCCTCAACTTTGGCGGAGCCTTTGGCATCCACCTCGTGCACAGCTGGTGGGGATGGATCCTCATGCTGGCTTTCTTTCAGTTCACCATCAACGCCATCAACTACACCGATGGAATCAATGGTCTGCTCGGTGGGTACACCGTTGTAACTTTCGGATTCCTTGCGTTTTTCACTCAAGGCGGAAACTTCCCGCACATGTCTCCCTTGCTCACCGCAATGGTGGTTGCAATCGTAGGATTTTTAATCTACAACTTCAGGCCTCAAGCT
>Ga0102921_1000386_pt1 | contig 15406 bp, 14 predicted proteins | sample Colrivmeta156802_FD_78205 | JGI IMG/M metagenome (GOLD analysis project Ga0102921, IMG submission 78205) | Estuarine microbial communities from the Columbia River estuary - metaG 1568-02 | ecosystem: Environmental > Aquatic > Marine > Intertidal zone > Estuary | place: USA: Columbia River...
TACTACATTTCCCAGATCATCTACTACACGAAGCCCTCCACTTGTTTGTTTGTCTATTTTTATTAATCTTTCTTTTCCGCCAGAATTATATTTCAAGTCATCGCCAGATAATAGTCGAGCCATAACTCCATTATTACTTAAATCCGTAGAACGATTCTTAAACCTAGAAGCTAGTCCGAACAATGAGTTTGGTTGTTCAGGATCAATGCTCATTTTTTTCTTGAAACGTAATGCTCTTTCTCCACCAAGAATTCTATCTAAAAATTTTGAACCGCTTGAATCTCTAATCTCATTAATTGTTTGACCCTGCATATTTGCCGCAAAACGAGTATGTCTTGTTAGCAGGTCTGTGGTATTCGTGGGCAGTGCTCTATAGGTTCCACTCATCAAAGAACTATGGATTGTTTCCGATACATTATCTGTATCAAAGGCCATTAATTTACCCTTGGAACCTTTTGTTTTAAACCACATATGGAAATCAGATTTAGTGCTGGCTCCCTCAGGCATGAATGGTTGGACTGATCTAGACGACACATACTGCAGTGGCGATCTATTGGCCATTTCTGAGAATGACCTGTATCCGAATAGGTCAGCTGGATTGAATCCTAGAATTGGGATCTTAAACTCTGAAGCAAAAAAGTTTGCTGTTTTAGAGAATGTAGATTTAACTGATGTAAAATCTAATATTTGACCGGATCTAGATTGATATACTCCATCCATTTTGCTAAATCCAATTGATTTAGAAACTGGATCGTTAATAGCCATTCTTGAAGCTAAGTCGTGGATTATCTTTTGTTCTGGTTCTGACATATGAGAGAAGCGTCCAGATTGTCGAGCTTCGTCAATTGTTAAAGATTTTAATCCGAATAGATTATGTCCACCGCCAGAAACACCAGAAGTCATTTGACGATTTTTAATTAAGAAAGCTCTTAAGTCTGTAAATTGATTTGGATCAAAGCCACGTTTTCTCAGACCCGCTGTGACTATGTCGTTAGATACTTGTCGCCCAGTGCTATCTGTTAAATTTATTCCTAGTGTCTGAGCTGTTTTTCTTTGCAAAAATTCTGTTTTAGCTGCAGTGTGTGGACCGGTGAAATCATTATAGTTAGCCTTCATTGGCTTTAGTATTCCGCCACCAATTGTAGTTAAATCATCTCTATAAAATTTATTCCAGTTTTTTGCTATTTTATTATTTAAACCTTTTTGGAATTCCTTAGAAGCAAATATATCTCTTGCGTCTTCAACCGAGTTCTTGAGCGCGTTGGGTTGAATCGCATCCTCAAAAGTTTTACCGCCAGAGACCCCCTTGTATCTTTGTATTACTTTTGAAAAAAAGTCTTCACTTAGGCTTGCTGCGTCTGCGCCTTCTTCATAAATTTTAGTTTTACCAATAGTTATTATATTGGTGCTTTCCATATTGGATTTTGGTAGTCGCACCTTTAAGTAATCTGTAAATTGTTTAGCCTGCTTACCGTCAAGCCCTCTTGATATCAACTGATCCTGAAGAAGATCTTTAAAAGCGTCAGTCTGTTGATTATATGCAAAGTTAGATCTTGGAAGGGATTCATTGCCTGGGCCCCCTCCGCCCATTATCCTCACTCCTCTTGCAAAACTAGACAACCTACTAGAATGCTGGGACTGAATTTTGTGCATTGCGCTTTCTAGCGTTTGTGCAGCTTGAGGGGTGCCCCCCATTGACTTCAATACTCTAGCGTGAGCAATTGAATTTTCTAAGGCGTCATAACCTCTTCCTAAATTCTTGTATTCTTCTTTACCAGCAACAAATGCTTTTCTTAATCCACGGAATGCGGAGGGGAGTTCTGTGATAGATGCTGAAGTTTCACCAGAAGCGTCTTTGAAGCCCTTGAAGAATGCATTAGCTCCAGCCTTATTTATAGCCTGCCTAGAAGCTCCCTGTGCTATCTCTGCATCGCGTGCCGCCTTGACTCCATGTCTAAGGCTCTGGAGATTTTGTACGAAACCCTGTTGATTTTGCGTGTAAGCCTTAGTGGCAGTGCTAAGTGCTCCTGAAGTTTGTGCAGAACTTTTTAGAAATTTGTTAGTCATAGTGGCAAAGTCGTGACCGACATCTGCCAAAGTTTCTGTTACATCAACAAAACCTTGACGTAATTTTTTATTAAAAGGAGTTAGATTTCGCATATCGTTCATTGAATACCTCAGGGTATTTAACGAACTCTTGCCAGCTCCTAATGCTGCTCCTGCGCCTTCAAATGGCGCTATCATAGTGGCCATCATAGTTAATGATGACTTGGTGAAATCAGCAATCACATCTGCTGGGTTATACCATTTTACTTTTCTTTGGCCTTCTTCGCGTTCTCCAAAGATTGGGTCGACAATTGCTTTTTGCGCACCATACATTGCTGGTAATTCGTAGGGCATTCTTCGGCCAGCTCGGACCAATCTCTGTTGTAGCTCATCCCTATATTGCCATACGGCTGGAGGCTCATTGCCCAAAAAGTTAGATCCTGCAAGATTTTTTTCTTCTTTAGTTAGGTATTGATAGCCATGTCTTTCGCTAACAATTCCATCATATCCAGTAGTTAGCTGCCCTTGGCGCTCATATACTAACTTGGAATAAACATCGCTTTCACCTTCTACATACCTGCTAACACCTTGCAGCTCATCTAAATGGCGACGAATTTCAACAGCGCTTTTAACCATTTTTGTTGCAAGTGGTTTGCCATTGTCAGAAGAAGTTTGTAAAAACTTTGCTAGTTTTAATCCACCACGCTTAGTGACTTTTGAAGCTACACCAGAAGCTACCATTACAGTAGCCGTCGAGGCAAAGAATTTCATTATAGGATGGCCATTTAAGGCCCTGCTAATCATTCCAGAGTTTGATGCTGTACCTTCAGATTCACCCTCATTTATGGGCAAATCTCTAGACGTTACACCATATCCTAAGTTTTGTATTGGCCCTGGATCGCGTATCAATCTAACTCCCTAGATTATTATCCCCATAGTTTTTGAGCGATGGGGTCTTCATATGTGGATGTTCCTGGCATCTTAGACAGATTATGTCGTGCTGCATGCATTTTCTGTTTTTCTAACTCTTCTTCAGGATCTATCAACTGAAGAGTTAGATTAGTAGATTCAATGCCGTTAATGCCTTGTTTAATTTCTATTATTTTTTCAGCTAGGGCAACTCTTTCTGCTAATTGAGAAAAAGTCATTTCGTCTAATTGCTCTGGGCTGTATGTACTTATAGTAGCGAGAACAAAGGCTTTCATTAAATTTTTAACTTCTGTTGCTTCTTCTCTTTTTTCTTGAAGAATTCTTTTTGCAAGTTTTGCAGAAGTTATCCCAGATATATCTAATACCTCCTGGGCTAAAGAAGAAACATTCCCAGGAGGTATTCGAGCAATATCAAAATCTTCAGGATAAACAATCGTAAATTCTAAGACTAGATCTTCAACATCAGCCGAAGAAAAATCTTCCAGATCTTTATAATAAAGAATTTTATTATATTCTTTAAATGTTAGTTCTCTAAAAATTATATCTTTATTTTTAATATTAACAGAATAGATATTTCCATATCTGTTTTTAAGATCAAAGATTAATTGGCTGTCTAGCATCTAATTAGAGTTGTCTAACCTCAAGGGCAACAAAGCCTGAAGCTTCGAGCACTTCTTGAGCAATAAGAGATGGCATACCAGCCATAACTCCAAGTGCTGTTTTTTTGTCGTACTTAGGATAAAGTACGCAAAGTTCTGTGATAGCTTCTTCGTTCCACATGTTAGCTTCAGCAGAAGTCAGCTGTCCACCCTGGACCAATTGCTCCATCTTCTTAACAACCTGCTTGTATTCAACTCGATTCAGTACTCGCCAAACAATATGCTTATCATAAGAAATGGATGTAACGTAAACGTCTCCGTAATGTTGCTTCCATTGTTTAATCATTCCAGCGTTGGGGCCACCGTCCCAAATTTCTACATCATCTGCCAGATCTTCAATATCTTTTGACTCTTCAACTTCAAGATCGAGATCGTATTCTTCGATTGCTTCCTGAGCTCTTACGTCGATGGCATCTGGATCATCGGTTGTAACCAATGTGACTGCTTCATCAAAACCTAAATTTTTGATATCCTCTGGGGTATCTCCTATTACTACTTTTCTTTGATTTGTCATATTAATGTTTCTCCTTAGTATGTATCAGTACATAATATCATAAAATTACTTTTTTTTCAATTATAAATCACTAAAATTAAAAGCTCCAGCTAGTACTTGGATCTCGCAACAACTGATCAAATGTTGTTGAATCAGGATCAATATTAGATGGCGCATCAGAATCTGAAGTATTATTTGCAGACATTCCTTTTATAAAATCAAGCTTTGCTTCAGTAAAATAATAATCTCTAGCTATGAATTGGTAACTTTCACCAATTGCCATTCCTCCTGGGCTATAGGTTGTTGACATATTCATTAGATTAACTTGCTGAAGTATTGTTTTCATTGGACTTACTTTATTGTCCATTTTAATAGTTCTTTGATTAACGTCAAAAGACATTTGATTGTTTAAATAACTAGAAGTACTTGTATCTTCAGAAGTATTAGCACTAAATGGACTTAATGCTGTTTCTTCTAGTCCGTACAAGATAACAAAATTGAATGGTGGATGGGCGCTGAATATATTGGTAGTGTCATATCCAGAAACTGCCGGGTCAGAAGTTATTCTATCCAATTGACTATAGGCCCAAAATTTTTCTATATTACTTTCATCGCTTGAAGAAAGTTGTGAATCTAATCGTGAAACAATTGTGTCTTTTGGTGTCCTAACATCTTTATTCATCACTCGAGATTTCGCTGCTTTTTCTAGAAGCTCTGTCATTCTGCGCGGATACCTGGTAAATATACTTATTTCACCACTAATGATTCTTGAACCAAGCATGACAGTATCATAATTATATGACCAGAATCCGTAAACAGGTTGCTTTTCCTGTCTAACGGAATAGGAAAAAGAAGCAATATCTAATTCATCTTCTGGACCAAAAAGACCATCAATGTATACTCTTACATCTTCTCCACTGAAGTAGTAATCATAATAATTATTAAAAGTTTTGTCATTATCTGGTGCCCTACCTGCGTAGACCCTATCTATGTGATTTGATAAAGGATCGTATTCTTTATCAAATTTCCAAAACTTTTTATTATCTAATCTTGATTCTGGCATTATTACCTGCTATCTAACGATGTTTTCTATCATATTGGAATGATACGTTCTACCATATTTTGATTATAAAATTCAGATATTTTGTCTACAGCTTCGTCACCAAAAATATTTCTAGATATTTGCACATCTCTTTGGGTTACTGCTGGATCTTTCGTTGAGCCTATTTCAGAACTAATATCCATCTTAACCATAGGTTGAATACCACGAGCCATATAGGTGTAAGTCTGTTCTGTAATTATGTCCTCAATTGATACTGTTTGACCTTCATCTACTATAGTAATGCCAAAGATCTTCATTTTTGCAGATTGGCCATACTCATTGAAGAAAGAAATTACTATATCAAATGGTGGAAGCATGTCCGCCAGTGGAGCGAAGAAGCCGTTTCTTCTGGCTAGAAGTTCTCTATATTTTTTAATTTTATAAAATGCATACTCATTAAAAACGGTAAATATTAAGCTTCCAGCTATTGTTCTTCCACCTTTAATGAAGCCTCTTACATTTACGTGCCCAAGAGTTCTAACGGGAGAATTTTCTCTATGTATTGAATACGACAATGTTTGCAGTTCGCCCAATTCGATAACATCACCATCATTAGTGATTTTTCCATCTTCACCTATAACTGGGATGATCATTGTCGCTACGGCATCTGCTCCTGAAAATGATATATTTTGAAGAGCAGTGTTTAGATCGTAAGTTCCACGAGGTTCAGTGTTCTGTGGTGGTTCAACAATAATTTTTGGTCTTCCAGTAAAAAGTTCTGTCATTGTTCCTTGTCCTTATAATGAAATGTGCACGGAGGAAGATCCCCCGTGCACACCTGTCAACCTAAAGTAGTTTCTATTAGGGTCTGATAATATCTGACTTAAGAGCGTTTGACTGAATAAAGTCAAGAGCATCAACGTCCATATTATCAATGAGACCATCTGTTTTGATTGTGTACATCGGGCCGAGTTCACGAGCAACATAAGTCATTGTTTCTTCAATGACGATGTCATCCATTGAAGCGCCTGAACCTTCGTTCAAAAGTTCGCAACCATAGATCGATCTAACGGCAGATTGGCCATACTCGTTTACAAATGTGATAGTGATATCAAAAGGAGGAATCTGGTCAGCGTAGTAAGGAACTTTCTTTACAACACTGAGCGCCTGATCATTGACATCGGCTATTCCGCGATATTTGTAAGATGTATCGCCAGGAAGTGCGTTATGACTTCTTGTGTAGAAAACCTGTGTCGGATCACCATTCGCACGGTTCTTGTCCAACATTGTATACAACGCTGGGCGATCAAAAACTGTGAAAATTAATGAGCCTGCAATACCTCTTTTTCCTCTTGAAAAAGAACGAGGATTAGGTGAACCCATTGTGTAAATGGGAGCTTTTTCTCTAGTGACAGAGAAAGTAATGCCCGAAAGAGCACCAATTTCAATTCCACCAAAAGTGGCTACAATGTCTGCACCTGAGAAGGTGGTGTAGGTATTTAGGTATTTATTTACTGATGTATAATCTTCAGTTGCCATTTTGAATTACCCTCCAATCGGTATATTATAAGTTAATGGCTACCTGGACTTCGATTGTTTTAAGTTCGAAGGCAGGTGTTAAAACGAGGTCAACAATCGCTTTATTTTGGTTGGGAACATACGAAACTGTAAAATCGCTTCCCAATAAAGCACCCATGAGCTGCATTCCTCTTAGACCAGAAGTAATTGCTGTTTCCATCGCATTACGAACTTGAATATTTGATGGCTCACCAATAAACTTCTGGCAAACTTGTCTAATGACAAGAGAAGCTTCGTCAACAATTCTCTTTGTTGACAAACGCGTGTAATCTGATGTTGACTGGCCGAATGTCAAGCCTTCACCAAAAACTGCTACTTTATTAAAATTAAGAACAACAGTATTGATGCCCTTTGTGCTCAAAGCTTGCTGCTGAGTTCTTGTTGGAGCATAACGAAGAGCCTCAACGTTGTAAAGTGGCTTGTTAACTACTGAACTATATGAAGGAAGTCTACTCATTGAAGCTGCCAAAAAGGCTGCACCATTTGAATAGCCAAATTGTGTTGTTCCTGATGAATAGTTAACTGGCTTGATCTCAGTAGCGATAATGGTGACATATGGTCCAACTGTCTTCCATGCATCTCCAGAATCTCTGTCCGGCAATCCGGTCAAGGAAATTTTAGTTGCTATTTGACTTGGAGTCATTCTCTCGAAGGTAGCATCTCCGCCAATAGTCTGACTTACCAAGAAAGGCTTAACGCCCATAACGGCTATGCAAGGGTTTGTGCTTTCTGAAATTTCCTTAGCCTTAACTGCAACCTTATAGGCCCAGTTTGTTGCATAGGCGGTATTGTTGTCGGCGTGGAAACCAAATTCTCTGTCATCGCTAGGCGTGGCAGTTGCATTCAGCGACCAGTCATTCGGATCTGAACCACGACCCCAAGGGATGATAATATCCGGGACTGCTGATTCTGCTGCAACAAAAGCTGCATCAAAAACAGATCCACCAAAGGTTGAACTTGTTACTGTGCAGAGTGAATGATCGAATACTGTATCGCTTGGAAGCGGAACAATGAAAATTCTTTCAGCGCCAGCGGTGACCAACTCCACAAATGCGCGGTGTGCATCTGATCCGTTGCCAAATGCGGTAATAGCATCAGCTTCGTTTGATACTCTAACTATGTCAAGGTCGGGAACTCCACCAGTGCCGTCAGCAGTGCTGCGCTTTGCAATGGTTACAATTCTCGGACCAACAGGTGCGTCTTGTCTCGACACACTGTAAAAACGATCTCTTATTAAGGTTGTTACTCCAGGTATAGCCATATTATTTTTAGACCTCCGATTAGGAATCTTTTAGAATCTTCATTTATAGTAACAGACAAGTTATAAAAACAACTTCACAAACATTTTATCTGAAGATAAATATATAGGTTTGACTAGTAATTTGGGGAGGCAGATTGTTGTAAGTCAACTATATTTATAGTGACATCTTCAAAATTTGGTGTCGCTAATGATTCAACGATACTTCTTTCATATGCCATCCAAGTTCTTGCATCCACTGCGATCTTCTGGATTCTTTCATTCTTAATTGCAAATGTTTTTTCTGTAGTTAACATATAGGTTACAGTTCTTTTATGCAGGTCTTTTCCATCTCTATTTATTTCAGAATCGGAAAGTCTTCTAGAATACACTAACTCCGAAGCGCCAGAAGCTTTGAAGACTGGAGTATATTCCAACATAAAATCTTCAAAAGCTTCTATAACTTGATCGGCCAGCACCGACGCATCGAGATCGTCTCTAGTTGTTGTAATATTATCATTTTGGAATGTTCCCACTTTTGTGAGAACTGAAAATGAAACTATATTTTGAAATTTTTGACCATATACTGTTACAGTATTTTCCAATACATTTTGTCTCATTCTAGGCTTTGGCTCTGTAGTATGAGTTTTTCTTAATTCCAAAGAATAAACAATAATTGCTGGAAATTCTTCTAAAGCTGTTAATCCAGAACTTGATGACGCTGGCGCAGAAGATATTTCACTAACTTGAGTGCTAGATGTCATTGTATCAGAATAGGTACTACTAGTCTCTCTATTGATACCACTAGGAAGAATGGGTATCGTAGGATAACTTTCTTCCCATATTTTTTTAACTAAACCTATAAATTCGAGATAACTTAGATTGCCAGAATATATTTCTTCTACGCCATTCTCATCCAGTCTTCGGTAGCCTGGAGATTGGAGTACTGAATCTTTTAGTTGACTAGCCCAAATTGGTTCAGTAAATCTACTTTTTCTTCCGTGAGAAGGAAAGCCTCTATTTATATATGCCATATTAAACTCCTGGTCCTGTTGATAAGGCAAAGTCAATTTTCTTTAACCCTAGGGCAGAAAGAACTTCTATGTAGAATATTATACTTCCAACAGTGGTACTACTTACTTCTACGTTAAAAGAATAACTAACTATAATTTTATCGCTTTTTAAAGATTCTAATAAAGATCTTACATCGTCTACTACCTTATCGTATCCTAGTTGACCGATAGCTTTGTACCCATATCCTCTGATTCTGCTTACTAGAAGAGCTACGAGTCTCATTTGTGCCGCTTTGTGCAGGGTGGATTCTGGATCAGAAAGGGTATACTCATTGGTTAAATAGACTTCAAATGGAACAGATCTTCTAGTCTTTTTTCCTCTATATATAGTATTGACTCCTATGTCATCTAATCTTTGATATTCAGATTGGGATAAGTCTGATCCATACAATGACATTGCTCCTGGTATTCTTGTTCTAATGAGACCCATATTTAGTGGTCTTGAGGCGAACATTCCCGCTAGCGATGCTGCTATGGACGAAACGTAAGATGTTTTTATTTGATCGTGCTGGTATACAGCTTCACCATATACTGGAATGACAAATCTTCCATTATCAGAAGAAATTTGACCAGTCATATTTATTGTAGTTAATTTATCAGTTAGGACAGAATTTGCCTCTAATAAATCAATATCTGGAGATGTAACGCCACCACTTCTTGATCCTATTATTCCAATTTGGACATAGCCAGTAGTGTTGTGAAAATCAGCGCAATAATCAGCTAACTGGGTTATAAAATCAACTCCACCTGTTTTAATAATGGAAGTTTCTAGTGGAACAATAATATCAATAAAATCTAAATCTTTAATTATTGAATATGTTTCTTCTAATCTTTCATAATATTTTTCATAAAAAGTATATTCACTGGGTGTGGCGGCGTTTCTGTCAAATAGAGTATTGGAAATATTTCTGTCAGAATATTTATCCACATATTCAGACATGGGAGCTGTTGCGCAAATCATAATATCTCTAGCTCCTGCAGCGTATGCATCAAATACACCTCTTAGCAGGGGGCTGGAAAGATCTGCCCCAAGAAGATCAATAGCACTTTGCATTGACCTAACATTAACGGGGTTATTAAATTCCATTCCATTTGCGTGGCCAATTAATAAAATCGTACTAGTATTATTTGAGTTTAACTGTTCATAACTTGGCTTATAGTTTACTACGGTACTTTTATTTGGGGAAATAACTATTGGACTTAAAGTCGATACTTCACCTTTAACTTGAAACTTTGCACTTATGTTTAAATTTCCAGTGGAGTTAGTTGTTTGTGCAATAACAGAATAAATTCCCTCATATAATTTATCTGGAATTTGGTAATAAAAAGTAAATTCTTTAGAATTACTTTTTTCAATATAAATAGGTCCTGAAGGATTTTCTTCTTGAATTAAATAAGAATATGGACCATCTATTACTGGACCGCTACCATACTCTCCTCTAATAACAGAAAAATATATGTCTACTGGTGTTGAATTGGCGGTTGGGTCATATATATTTCCTTCTGAAATAAATATAAATTTAAATTGTACCGACTGACCTCTGCTAACTATTAACATATTATTTCTCTCTAGTTGCGCCAACTATCCAATAATTAATCTTACCATGTCTGCCTCTTACTGCAGTGATAGCATCAATCTTGAACATTGTATAGTTTTTTGTTGCTTTGGCGGAATAATTCTCATATATTCTATCACCCTCTTTAGGGTAAACGATGTCTTCAAAATAATATACTGCATCATATTTTGTCAAAAGACCTTCATCATATTCTTGTGTTGAATTAGAATTCACGGCCCCCGATTGGCCAACCTGCCTAGTTGTGACTAACTCGAATTGATTATAATGATTTCCATTTGCAAGTATTCTTTGAATATGAACGTTATGTCCCCATTCTCTAAGAATCTTTTTGAAAGTTTTCTTGACATCAATCACGGCTTCTCAAACCTCTATTGGGCATAGGGTCATGACTCGCTGGGACAGTTCTTACTACACCATATAAATCTCTATCAGTAAGATGGGCAATTTGTCCACCAGAATAAAACGGACCAGCACTTGGTAAGCCTTTCATCTGGAATCCCATTGGACTAACTCTATTTGATAACATTTCTTTTCTAAGAGCTGTGGCAATTTGGCACCATGTCGTGGCATTGTCTCTTGTAACTTTATTCCTTGGTATAGACTTATTTGTGAGGCTGAAATCCCCAAGGCTTATAGATATTTCATCATCACTGCCATAACCGTATGTTCTACTTAGCTCACACGCTGTAGCAGCTTTAATGTATTCATATACAATAAATGACAGATCACTACCGTCGTCGGTCTCTATGAGACTATAGATGCCTTTAACCTCATTAGAGAAGTTGTGGGCAATTTCGCCTATTTCTAACATCGTTGCGTCAGGGAAATAAGAGAGTAATTGCTCAGGGTCGATGTAAAGAGGTGCCACATCTGGGGCAAAAGTAATAGTCTCATCATTTTTGAGAGTTACTGTTGGCTGATATTCTTCTACTGTGGAACTAACGTATAATCTTTGTTCTATAACTACAGTATTAGAATTAGCTAATATGCCAGTAAACTTAACTGTATATGTATCGGCTATAGTTGGAGTGTAATCAAAGTAAAATATTGAACTAGATATTTGACTAGAAGTATCTGTGACTACAGTTGCATTGGAAGAGTTTTTTATTATTACTTGTGGATTGGCTACAGGAGATAATGCTACTTCATTTCCATTGGCGTCAATATCTTTAAATTTTACAGTTATTCTAACTGTGTCACTGACTACAACTCTATCTGTTGACATTTTTTACCTCTTGTTTTATGCGTTAGATATAATAGTAACGTTAATTGTTCCAGCTGAGTTGTCCTCTAGAATAATACTTTCTGCACTGGAAATAGCATAAGCTTCATTCTTATCTATTGATATTGCTATATAGCCAGAGCTATATATTTCTTCGCTATCCAGACTTGAGATAGCAAAGGCGTCTGCGTTTATTATATCTATCTCCGAAGACCCGTAACCGTCAAACATGGCGAATGTCATTGAGGATGAAGTTTCTGTATTTTCTAATATTCCACTTGGGGTAAGAACAGAATGACTATCAACAAAAACTAATGTGCTATTTACAGACGGTGGTGATATGACAATAACGCCTAATACTTTTAGGCCACCAAAATTAGTAGTTATTCCAAAAGACTCAGGAGAAACTACATATACACCACTATAATTGAAATGAGCTTGGTTATAGGCTATATCTCCATTGTAGAGCATCTAAATCCTTTTATTAGAATGTTCCACAATCAATGGAGAAACCACTTAATGTACTGCCATTTCCGTACAATGCGCCTGAGACTCCGATTCCACCAGTCACAACTAAAGTACCAGTTGTGTAAGATGATGACGCTGTTGCTGCAGTAAATGTTGTAGCACCGTTTGAGGTTAAGGTAGTGAAACCACCTGTACCTTTAGTTGTTGCGCCTATATTGGAAGAATCAATTGTCTTATTTGTAAGACTTTCAGATCCAGCTAAAGTGGCAAGAGTTCCAGTTGTTGGAAGAGTTACGCCTGTTGTTCCAGTCGAGGTGAAAGTTATTGCATTAGCTCCAGATGTAACAAGGTTGCCACCAAGGGTAATTGTCTTACCAGTGTTTGCAACACCAGTACCGCCGTATTGACCAGCGACAACTGTACCATTCCAGGTACCAGCTGCGATAGTTCCTACGGTCGTAATACTGTCATCGCCAGAATAGGTTCCACCAGCCACTGCAGCGAGTGTAGCGTTGTATGCCTGAACATCAGTGCCAATAGCTAGGCCAAGAGCAGTTCTAGCTGCTCCAGCATCTGTAGCTCCAGTTCCGCCATTAGCTATTGCTATAGCTGTACCATTCCAAACACCAGTTGCAATTGTTCCAACTGAAGTAAGGCTTGAGGCAGTTACTCCTGAGCCAAGAGTTGAGCCAGAAAGTACAGACGTTCCAGCAATTAACAATGATTTGCCCGTCAGAAGATTAAGATTTTCTGAAGACGTCCATGCGTCAGTTGCATCAACCCAGTTAAAAGTCTTGTCTGTATCACCCTTAAGAGTGATGCCACCACCATCGGCACCTGCGTCTGTCGGAGAGGCGCTTGAGCCAAGTTCAAGATTCTTATCGTCAACAGTTACGGTAGTTGAATTGATTGTAGTTGTTGTACCGTTAACTGTTAGATCGCCGGAAAGGACAAGGGACGTGCCAGTGGCAGCGCCGATGTTTGGCGTTACAAGAGTTGGCGTGTTAGCAAATACAAGTGCTCCAGTACCAGTTTCATCCGATATAATTCCAGCAAGTTCTGCTGAGGAAGTTGCTGCAAAATCCGAAAGCTTATTATTAGTAAGTGCAACCGTACCTGTTGCATCTGGCAGAGTGATAGTGCGGTCTGCAGTTGGATCTGTGACTGCAAGAGTTGTTTCAAAGTCATTTGCAGTTGCACCTTCAAAAACCATGCTTCCACTATTGAGTGTAAGCCCTGCAAATGTTACACTTGCAGAGGTTGCTACATCTTGACCAATAGACAATGAGTGAGTTGTCCCCTCACCTGTTGTTGCTGCAGAAGAAGTAACACCAGTTCCACCAGTTATTGTTGCTACATAACTTCCTGAAGTATTAGTTCCAAGCGCAATTTCTATAGTTGTCGAACTTGCTGCAGTTAAACGACCCTGAGCGTCAACCGTGAAGCTACCGACTGATGCAGCACCGCCGTATGAGCCAGCTGTTACTGCAGTGTTGTCAAGATTTAAAGTAAGTGTGTCAGTTGCGGAGGCAACCGATGTTAAGCCTGTGCCACCAACTATAGTGAAGGTATCTCCACCAGAAATTGTTAAATTGTCACCGTTGTCTGCATCTACTGTAAATGAAGTAGAAATAGAAGCTGTTCCTGCTGCGGTCAAACGACCTTGAGCATCAACCGTAAAGGTTGGGATTGCACTAGCTGAACCATAAGATCCTGCGGATACTGCAGTGTTATCTAAGTTTAATGTAATGGTATTAGTTGCGCTAGCCACAGATGAAAGCCCAGTTCCACCAGATATAGTTACGGTTTCTGCGTCATCGATTGTTTGTGAAGATCCCGAATCACCTGCTAAAGTAAAGTTATATGTAGCTGCAACTACAGCGCCATCTACATATGCCGTAGTTGCTAACGATGTTGAGTTGTTTCCTGCTGTTTGTGTCGTTGCAGTTGCAGAACCACCAAGAGCTAATGTACCAGAAAATGTTTTATTTCCAGTAATAGTTTGAGTCCCAGTGAGGTCGACATATGCGCCTTTACCACCGATTGCTTCAACGGTAGTCGCAATTCCACCAACTCCACCAGTTCCCTTACCATAATAAAGGGTATCATCTACTTCATTATATGCGAGTTCTGCATTTTCCAGACTGCTTGGTGCACCAGAAGCTCCTGATGCCCTTCTTTTAATTCTGATTGTATTAGCCATTGTTAAAAGTTTCCTCCATCAACAAGATTTTCTTCATTGTAATTAACCCAAACTGAACCGTTATAGCGCAAAACATCACCAGGATTCGCTAGACTTATAGTAACGTCAGTTAGTCCATTTAAAACTGATTGAGTAGTAATTGCAGTTTCTGCAGATATTATTCTGTCCTTAACTGTTAAATGACTGCCCGCTGGATTCAATCCAATAACCGTTTGTATGGCTTCAATGGCATCATTTGCATTTGCGTGCTGTTGATGGTGAGGCACTGTTGCTGAATTGAGTGGGTCAGACGATGTCGGATTAATCAATATATCCAACGCTGCGGGATACTGGGTGCTCATAAAAATCCTTTATAAACTAAATATTTTATATTGTTCGTTACTCCAATTAATTGTAATGGAGATAGGACTAGCAGTAGCAGCTACTGGCAAACCTGTAGCTGTATCTATGTAGGCTAAAAGTCTTGACGTAGATCTTACTCCAGTATCCTTATATAAAACTAAGTAGGCAAAACCGCTAGTCCCGTAATCTTCTACCGTAATATTATCAGCGTCAAAAATACCAGAAGCTGTTGTTTTTCCGGTTAGTAAACTAGTAGTTGCTGCGACTGAATCTTCACTAATGCTTGACAAGAATTCATGTGTACTTAAATTTACTGTATAAGTATTTTTTACTAACGCAATTTTTATATTATTGTCAGTCAAGTCAAATAGGCCTTCCAATAAGCCTTCTTTGCCTTTTGCATATAATGAATTAGCCATTATATGCCGACTTCCGAAGAGACAATAACTCTATATTTATATCCAGTCTCGAAATAAGTCTTGCTATCTGTGTAATAAACCGGAGTTGCGTCGGTAGATGGAAAATCTATATAAACA
>Ga0102921_1000387_pt1 | contig 15405 bp, 9 predicted proteins | sample Colrivmeta156802_FD_78205 | JGI IMG/M metagenome (GOLD analysis project Ga0102921, IMG submission 78205) | Estuarine microbial communities from the Columbia River estuary - metaG 1568-02 | ecosystem: Environmental > Aquatic > Marine > Intertidal zone > Estuary | place: USA: Columbia River Estuary...
AGTCCCCGAGTTAATGGAAAGTCCATTTGGACATTCCATCATGAAACGCGCAGCAGCAAAGGGCTTGCTGAACATCACCATTCACCAACTCCGCAAGTGGGCTGTCAATGAATATGGCATGGTGGATGATTACCAATTTGGCGGAGGCGCAGGTATGGTGATGATGTGCGAGCCATTGGCAAACGCCATTGAGGAGTTGAATGCAATCCATCAATTTGATGAAATCATCTACCTGACCCCGGACGGTGAAGTCTTCAACCAGGGCATGGCCAATGGGCTGTCGCTCAAAAAATCATTGTTGTTCATCTGCGGACATTACAAGGGAATTGACCAGCGCATCCGTGATCATTATATCACCAAAGAAATATCTATTGGGGATTTTGTGATGAGTGGAGGTGAACTGGGTGCTGCTGTCATCGTGGATGCCATTGGCAGGTTGATTCCGGGGGTGCTGAATGATGAAACCTCGGCCCTTTTTGACTCATTCCAGGACAATCTCCTTGCTCCTCCGGTATATACAAGGCCTGTTGATTTTCGGGGATGGAAAGTGCCGGATGTGCTCATGAGTGGAGACCACAAAAAAATTGAGGACTGGCGCTATGAGCAGGCCTTGAAAAGAACGGAAGAAAAAAGACCGGATTTGTTGGAGGATTGACGTTGCAACTAATTACTGAATGCTAATACTTTCTTGAAAGAGGAAAGCACTGCAGTCACTTTACCACTAATCAAACAAGATTTCTTTTCTTATCTGCTTCATTTGCTCAATAAATACAGCATCTTTTTTTAGCAGGGCTTTGAAATGAATTTCAGCCTTTTGTCTAGCGGAACAATCAATCCATTCCAGTGCTACATAACAAAATGCCGGTGATACAAACATCAAGAACCAAAGCAGTTTTTGACCCGTCATCCAAAATATAATTTTCCAGAGCACCCACCAGATCAGGCCAAGAAATCCGAGCACACCACTGTAAACACTGGTATAAAAATCAATCCTGGTAACTGTTTTGTCGGTGATCCATTTTCCAAGCTTCGCTGGAATCCACCAAATGATTGTTCCCAATGCAAAGAAGGGCGACAATAAAAACAGGTTGGACCGATTGCTTTTTGATTGTCCTGCATTAGCCGACAAGGAAATATCATCGATTTTATTTGCTGTAAGCAGTTGATGGTAGCGCGACAGCTTTGATTGAAAGGCAGCATAGGTTTCCTCATTCATCTCAGCCACCTTTTCACAAATATTCCTGGAAGCCCAAAAATACTCTTCCTTGTTTTCGGCATGATCATGATAAGCCATGCGCATGACTGCCTCTGCGGTTTCTGTCCGTTCGCCTTTGCTTACATGAATCACATTTTTTTCAAACAACGCCTGCATGTCTGCCGTGAGTTTGTTTACTGCTTGTGCAGGAAACTCACGATAGGCAGTCTCGTACCCTCTCAGCTCCAGGGTATCTCCTACCCTGATAAAAAGATTTGCGCCAAAGCCATGATGCGAATAATTCAAAGCAACGGTCTGGATGCAGAGATGGTCTGCCTTTCCATCATCAAATGCCGTCTGCAAGGCAACCCTTGCCGCCCCTTTTTTAAAGGGCTCCGCCTGCTTGGATTGCCTGCTGAAACCTTCAGGAAAAATCAACAACAGGTTTCCTGCTGAAAGCAGCTTTCTTCCCCGATCAAAGGTTGCCTTGTTCTTTGCAAGATTCCCGGTTCCATGCTCCCTGCTAAATATGGGAATCATGTGGAGTTTTGTCAATATCCTGTAAACAAGGGGGTGGGAAAATATATCCCCCCGGACATAAAAATGAATCGGCCTTCCCAGAAAAACAGCAAGCACCATGGCATCCAGGAATGAGGCTGGATGATTGGCAATCAGAATAGCAGGTTTCCCGTGCTGCAATTTTTCTGCGCCCAATACGTCAATCTTCCTGAAAAAGATCCTAAAAGTCACCCACATCAAAGTCCATCCGAAACGATACAGCATAGCAACAAGATAATAAAAAATGAAGTGAAGGGTTCATATCCATCCATCAGGCTTTGTATCCACCTCAAATATTTCCAACGCAGCTCTGAAGGGAATGTACGAAATTTGCATCAACCCCTAATGGGCAGACAACCATCGATGCTACGACAGAACCATCTATTGTTCCTATTTTTTCTTTTTTGCACAGCAACTGCATCAGGGCAGGATGGCATGAAATTCCAGGAACAGTTTCAGCTGCAAATAAAAAAATCATCAGGGGCCATCAAGGTTGATGGCATGCTGGATGAAAAAGACTGGGCTGAGGCAGGTGAGGCCCATGATTTTTTCATGAAATGGCCCAATGATGAGGGTCGTCCCAAGAGAAAAACTTTCGTCAAGGTTACTTACGACAACCAGTTCATTTATTTTGGCATCAAAGCCATGGATACCAGCTACTATGTTGCACAGACCCTGAAAAGGGACCAGGGATTTTTTGACAGTGATGCTGTTTCCATTGCATTGGATCCTGTGAATCAAAGAACCAATGGGTTCGTTTTTTCCATCACCCCTTACAATGTGCAGTCGGAAGACCTGGTGACGGCCGGGTCAGGCAGTGAAGATTTGAATTTCAGTTGGGACAACAAATGGTATTCTGCCACCAGCCGTCATGAGACCTATTGGATGGCTGAGATTGCCATCCCGTTCAGCACACTGCGTTACAAGGATGGCAATTTCAGGTGGGGCATGAATATACTGCGGACAGACATCAAGAACAATGAATATTCCACCTGGACCGACATGCCCCTCAATTTTGCTTTTGCTGACTTCGGCTACTCCGGTGCATTGAACTGGGACCATCCGCCCCCAACCCCGGGCACCAATATTTCCATCATTCCCTATACCACCGGTTCGCTTGAAAACAACAAGGATTTGGGAACAGGCGTAAAAGCTAAATTCAATGGGGGCTTTGATGCCAAGGTCGCACTGACATCCTCCCTCAACCTTGACCTCACTGTCAATCCAGATTTTTCTCAAATTGAAGTGGACAAACAGGTGACCAACCTCACGCGCTTCAATATTTTTTTCCCGGAGAGAAGAACCTTTTTTCTGGAGAATGACGACTTGTTTTCTTCATATGGCATTCCTCCCATCAGGCCGTTTTACTCAAGGACAATTGGGCTGGACAAGGAAGGAAACATGTTGCCGATATTAGCAGGGGCCAGGGTCAGCGGAAACATTTCCAACAAAACAAGAGTCGGTTTCATGAACATGCAGACCAGGGCAACGGAAGAAACGGTCGCACAAAACTATACGGCATTTAGCTTCAATCAGCAGGTACAAAAAAGATCAATCCTGAAAGGGTATTTTTTGAATCGTCAGGGCATCGAAGGCAGAAACAGCAAGATCAAGGACCCCATGGATCAATATGGCCGGAATGCCGGCATGGAATACAACTTCATCAGTCAGTCTGGCAAATGGAATGCATGGACAGGCCACCATCAATCGTACAAATCAACCATCAAGACCCCAGAAAACTATAGCAATGTTGGTGGTGGATATTTCAGTAAAAAATTGAATTTCATTGCCGATGCCGGTCGTATTACGGATAACTACTATGCTGACATGGGATTTGTCAACCGCGTCGATAACTATGATGCGCTGTTGGATACCAGCATCAGAAAAGGGTTTTATCTGGTATACAATGAAACCAGCTATACTTTTTTTCCAAAAAAAGGACTGTTTAATCAACTCAAGGTAAGGCTTGAGAACTTTCTCGTATACAACCTGGATGGCGGCTTGAATGAAAGAAGCCATGATCTTGAATTCCAATTTTCTTTCAAGAACACATCCAACATGATCTTCCACATTCACGACAATGTGAACAACCTCTTGTTCAATACTTCTTTCACGGACGGAAAACCGATTCCACCAGGGCGGTATGTGGCACCAAACTTGGGTTGGACATACAATACCGATAGTAGAAAAAAACTTTATTTCAGCACTGACCTGGAATCTGGACAATTTTTCAATGGAAGGATCCTCCGGTACGAAATTAGTGCGACACTAAGGGTTCAACCCTGGGGTAACTTCAGCATGACGCTTCAGCAGGCCAACCTGACATTCCCTGAACCCTATGGCAGCAACAAACTTTTTCTGGTTGCCCCCAGGATTGAAATCAATTTCTCCAACAACCTGTTCTGGACGACTTTTTTGCAATACAACAACCAACGCAACAATTTCAATATCAACAGCCGCCTGCAATGGCGCTACAAGCCCATGAGCGACCTGTTTTTGGTATACAGCGACAACTACTTTACAGACCCGTTCATGAAAAACAAGAACCGCGCAATTGTCTTCAAGATGAACTATTGGCTTAATCTCTGATTTCCCTATCTTTAGTATTCATATGTAAACCCTTAAAAATGAGTACGAACAGACGCTCGTTCATCCGCAATGTTGCCCTGGGTTCAGGTGCAATCGTTTCTGCCATTCCTGAAAACGGATTTGCTGCTAATACTGCTGCAATGCCTGTTGCAGCTGCATCATTCAACATGTGTGGGTATGCCGCCCCAAAATTGCCTACCGTTAGGGTGGCTGTCGTTGGCCTTGGCAACCGAGGGCCAGGTGCAGTAGACCGCTTGAGTTATATTGAGGGTGTTGAAATCAAGGCCCTCTGCGATAAATACCCAGAGCGTGTTGACAAAGCACAAAAAATATTGACCAAGAAGGGCTTGCCGATGGCAAAAGCCTATTCGGGTGCTGAGGGCTGGAAAGCCGTTTGCGAATCCAATGATATCGATTTGGTCTATGTTACTACTCCCTGGGAATTGCATACCCCCATCTCTGTTTACGCCATGAAAAATGGCAAACATGCAGCCTCAGAAGTACCTGCAGCAAAAACAATTGATGAATGCTGGGAACTGGTGGAAACCTCAGAAAAGACCCGCAAACACATGATGATGCTGGAGAACTGCTGCTATGATTTCTTTGAACTACTCACCTTGAACATGGCCCGCAACGGCCTGTTTGGAGAGATCCTGCATGCAGAAGGCGCCTACATCCATGACCTGAGCAAGGACTATCTTTTCAACAAGAAGGCCTATGCAGACATGTGGAGATTGAAAGAGAACATCCAAAGCAATGGTAGCCTTTATCCTACACATGGATTGGGCCCCATTGCACAATGCATGAACATCAACCGTGGTGATAAATTCGATCACCTGGTGAGCATGAGCACCAATGATTTTTCATTGGGCAAACTCGCAGACGAGATGGCTGCCAAGGATGCTTTCTTCAATGAATACACTGGCAAGACCTACAGAGGAAACATGAACACCACCATCATCAGGTCAGACCTGGGCAAAACCCTGATGGTGCAGCATGATGTGTCTTCTCCACGCCCTTACTCAAGGATTCACCTGGTCAGTGGCACCAAGGGTGCCGCACAGAAATATCCTGGCCCTGAGCGCATTGCCCTTGGACATTCCTGGATGAAAGAGGAGGAAATGAAAGCCATGCAAGAAAAATATACACCACCCATCGTTAAGCACATCGGCGAGATTGCCAAAAATGTAGGCGGACATGGTGGAATGGATTTTATCATGGACTGGAGATTGATTGATTGCCTGCGCAATGGCTTGCCATTGGACCAGGATGTATATGATGCTGCTTCTTGGAGTTCCGTATTTCCGCTCAGTGGGGCATCAGTTGGCAAACGGTCGAAAACCATTGATGTACCTGATTTCACACGCGGCGCATGGAAAACCAACAAGCCTCACGACATGACCTTGAATGGCGGTGGAAACACTGGTGTACGACCTGTCATAAAATAAAAAGCCATCAATTGGATTGAAAGATCTTGACAGCATAAAAAAGGAGCCAAGCATTTGCCTGGCTCCTTTTTGTTTTATGAAAGTTTGTCAATGCCTTATTTGATGACCACTACAGGCAGTTCTTTCTCCCTGACCATTTTATTGAAGGCTTTTAAACCGCCATCCAGAATGGATTTCAGTTTCGCAAGCTCAACATCGACCTCAGCAGCCAGCACTGCAAAAACATCTTTTGACTGCTTGCTGGGGGCCATGTTTCCGCTGCTGGCCATGTCATACACTCCGCCAAGCTTATCATCCAAACGGATGGGGAAATTCAATACATCCTGTCCGCTTTTGGCCTTGGTCTGGTGCAATTTTTCTTCGACCGCCGTCAGGGATTTTGAGAGGCTGTCCGCCATTTGTTTGACTTCCTTCGGACAAGCATCACCCTGTTTGCTTACAAAATCATTCATCTGGTTTCTTGCCTGACGAATGTCCTTGATGCCCTTCATGGTTTCAGAGAACTTCCCTTTTACCTTGACCAGGAATTCATGCTGGGCCTCATAATCGGCCTGAGAACAATGATAATTGGGATCAGCCAAGATGGAAAAAGGCACCTCAACAGAATCCTTGTCTACCCTTACTACTGCTGTATAATTGCCCGGGATGGCCGTTGTGGCACCTGGAACACCGGTCCAAAGGATAAGGTCTTCGATGCGCTCAGCAGCGGGATATTGCATGTCCCAAACAAACTGGTTGTTGCCTTTGGAAAGTTTGATTGGAGTTGATTTGTCACTGGTGGAAAAACGGCTGATCAATTGTTTTTTACCGTCATAAATGGCCACAGATCCTGCGCTTGAATCAGTAATGGTATTGGCTGTAAAATTGATGACAGCCCCTTTCAGCGGATTCATCGCAGCATTGGCGGGTGTACCTGCCATCGCACCCCACCTGCTGAACACAGGTGGCATCCTTAAAACAGGATTGACAGAGAAAACATGCACTGGTTTGGATTTGATGGATGGATCCATTTGTTGCACCTGTGTCAAATCATCAATAATCCAAAGCGCCCTTCCCTGGGTTGCCACAATCAGGTCATTGTTTTTGATGGTCAGGTCTGTGATAGGAACAACAGGAAGGTTCAATTGGAAGGTCTGCCAGCTGGCGCCATCATCGTAGCTAACATACATGCCAAATTCAGTACCCGCATAAAGCATTCCTACACGCTTGTGATCGGCCCGCATGACCCTGGTAAAATGCATGGGATGCCCGCAGTGATCAATTTCCAGGTTTGGCCATAATCTTCTGTTTTGTAGATATAAGGAGTATAATCATCCAGCTTGTAACGCGTACCTGTGATGTATGCAGCCCCTTTTTTGAATGGATCGGTTTCGATGGCATTCCACATCATCCACTTGGGAGCATCTTTGGGCGTAACATTGGTCCAGCTTTTCCCACCGTCGCGGCTGATGTTGACCAGGCCATCATCGCTACCCGTCCAGAGCAGGTCCTTTTCCAAACTGCTTTCAGTGGCCGTAAAAATCGTGCAATAGTATTCAACAGAGGTATTGTCCTGGGTGATGGGCCCGCCGCTGGAAACTTGTTTGGCCTTGTCGTTGGTGGTAAGGTCTGGTGAAATCTGCGTCCAGCTGGCACCCTCATTTTCAGTCATGAACAAGGCATTGCCTGCACAATACAAACGCTTGGGATTGTGTGGCGAAAAGAAGATGGGAAAGTTCCATTGGAAACGGAATTTCAATACATCAGCGCCTGCTCCTATGGGATTGTCTGGCCATACTGAGATGGCGCGGTTCTCTCCGGTCTTGTGGTCCAACCGAGACAGGTATCCACCATAGTTGCCACCATAAACGATATCGGGATTGGTTGGATCTGCCACAACATATCCACTTTCTGCGCCAGCTGTAACATCCCAGTCTTGCTCAGTGATATACGATCCATAGGTGGCAGAGCGGATGCGCAAGGTAGAATTGTCTTGCTGCGCAGCCAGAATGCGGTAAGGAAATGAATTGTCTGTACTCACCCTGTACAATTGTGAAGTGGGCTGGTTCATGTAAGAACTCCAGTTGTTGCCTTCATCAAAGCTTACCTGTGCACCACCATCATCAGCCACAATCATGCGCTTCCCATCTTCGGGATCTATCCAAAGATCATGGTGATCACCATGTGGTGTGCGAAGGGATTGAAAGGTTTTTCCACCATCGCGGCTTTTCATGAAATTTACATTCGGGCAATAAACAAGGTTCTCGTTTTTGGGATCAACAAATACTTTTGAATAGTACCAGGCACGCTGGCGGATATTGTTGTCACTGCTCTGCAAAGTCCATGATTGTCCACCATCAGCACTCATGTACAATCCTCCTTTTGCATTTTCAATGATGGCATAAATCTTATCGGTATTGGATGGGGCGATGGCCACACCTACAATCCCCCAGGTGCCATTAGGCAGTCCTTTTGCAGTTGTGATATTTGTCCAGGTTTCACCACCATCGGTGCTTTTCCACAAGCCACTACCCTCACCACCACTCTCCAAACTATAGGGTGTGCGGATCAAACGCCAGGTTCCTGCATACAAGACAGATGGGTTTCCTGGCTCAAGAACAAGATCAGCGCAACCAGTCTGGTCATTGACATACAATACTTTCTTCCAGGACTTGCCACCATCAGTAGTTTTAAATACACCCCTTTCTATGTTGGGCCCAAACAGGTGCCCCATCACACCGGCCCAAACAATATTGGGATCGGTTGGATGGACGATGATGTTGGTGATATGCCTGCCATCCTTTAAGCCAATATTTTTCCATGTTTTACCGGCATCTTCACTCTTCCACATGCCACCCAAACCTTCGGAAACATTGCCCCGCATGGTATTTTCGCCTTCTCCAACATATACGATGTTTTCATTGGACGGAGACACCTCCACTGCGCCAATGGAGCTGCCAAAAAACTTATCTGAAACATTTTTCCAATTGCTGCCACCATCGATGGATTTCCAAACACCACCGCCTGTTGCGCCAAAATAAAATGTATTCTTGCTCTTGTAACTGGCGCCAACCGCACCACTCCTTCCACCGCGAAAAGGACCGAGCAAGCGATAATTGACATTTTTAAGCAGCGAAGCATCATAAACAGCAGGCTGAACAGGTTGCTTTGCGTCTGCCAATTTCTTTTTTTGTGCACTGGCATTGAAGAAGGTAATGCACGCCATGGCAAGGAAAAGTATTCTTCTCATATTGTTATTTTTTCTGGATTTCAAATTAATGAAAATTGTTGAGATGGACAGGCCTTATCCTCTATCTATTGCTCTTTCATGATGATTTTTGGAGCAGCAGCCTTAGGGATCACAAGAGCAGGACTGATATCTGGCATGGCAGCCTTAATCTGCTTGATGCCGAACATATTGGTATCGATAAAAGTCCAAGACTTTCCATTGTCATTGGAAATGGCAATAAGGCTGGATGACAATTCAGCATCCCCTATAAAAGAGCTCAGGGTCGTTGTTTGGGAGATGACAGATTGTAAGGTTTTTTTGTAGGAAATAATCTCAGCGGGGTTGCCGTACGTGATGCGGCTGACTTTGCCACCAAACTGCTCAAATACCTTCAAGGCAGAATCTGAAATGACGCTTAACTTTTCCTTGCCACCAGCGAGCGTAATCATCGAAGGATGCATATAGGAAAGAAACTGTTCACTGTTTTTTTTCACCAGGGCATTGCCCATTGCAATGGCAGCAGATTTAATGGCAGATGGATTGGATTGTGCGGAAACTGCAACGGGCAGTACACATACAAACTGGAGTAGAAGCAGGCTTGAGAAAAATATTCTTACCATCAGAGATCACGTTTTTTGAAAATATAGAATGAAAGCAACCAGACAAATGCTGTAAGTGCAAGGGTATAAACAACATGGCTATCAATGGCCGCGATGGCCAATTTGTTGTCGGCCTCATTGAACTTTCCGATGAAAGGAGGCAATGGAATCAATCGATCAGAAATTTCAAATGGCAAATAATGCCCATAATCAATTCCCCATTTTTTTGATTTTAACCTGAATAAACCGGAGAGCATATTTTCGAGGATAAAGGAATAAAAAATGAATATGCCATAGGCGATAAAAGCCTTTCTGATCAAGAGCCCCAAGAGAAAAGCAATAGACAGTTGGCAAAAAACCTGCAAGGAAAACAAACCAATATAATGGGCCTTTTCAAGTATTTTCGCCCGATCAACATCAGGAGTGGCAATTGTTCCAATGATGGAAGCGACAACCAGGTAAAACAATGTCACAATCAATGTAATCAGCAAAACACTGATGAATTTCCCCCAAATGAAGGTGTTTTTTTTCCACCCATCGATGATGTTCTGCCGGTGTGTCTTGAACATGTATTCATTGGTGATCAACATGATCACCACAATGGCAGGAATGAAAGTGAAAAAAGAACTGAGGTATGCCGTTGTATGAAATGATTGTGGAAAAGCGAAAGGGTTTCCCAACAACATTTTCACGAGCTGACCACTTTGTGTCTTTGCATCAATGCTGTCCATGAAAGCATAATAGGCAATGCCATTGATGCCCGGATAAGAGATGGCTGTTACAGCAAGCAGCAGCCAGAATGCCCTGTAGTTCTTGAGTTTGAGCCACTCGGTTTTGAGTATCGTTGAAATCATGTTTTTGTTTTAGGATTGCCTGAATGAATGATGTTTTGTTTGAAAAGGGTTGTCCAATGAATGGCTATTCACTGGTCAGTTCAAAAAACTTTTCCTCCAGCCGTTTTTTCTTTGCCCATATTTGAGAAAGCACCATGCCTTGTTCAAAACAATACTGGTTGACCTTTTCTGCAGATGATGCTCCTTTTGCAAAATAGCATTCTAACCCTTCGGCAGTTGCATTCATCCTCACCAAACCAGGATATCCACCCATTTTTTCAGTCAAAAGGAGCTGGTCCGCAGCACTGAGCAGCAGACAATCTTCCGCGGAAAGCACTTCTTCCACCGCACCGCAAGCAATCAATTGCCCACGCTTAAGGATGGCCACATGGTCACAAACCTTTTCCACCTCATCCAGCAGGTGGCTTGCCATGATGACGGTATGGCCCTTGGTGGCGAGTTCCCTGATCAGGCCCCTTATCTCGGCGATCCCGACAGGATCCAGTCCATTGGTGGGCTCATCCAATACAAGCACAGCAGGATCTCCCAGCAAGGCCGCCGCAATGGCCAGGCGCTGTTTCATCCCAAGACTGTACGTACTAAAACGGCTGTTTTTCCTTTCATGAAGGTTTACTTTTTCAAGAACTGCATGAATATCACCTTCATTGCCCCTTCCTGAGATGGTCTGGGTAATGCGCAAATTTTGTACGGCCGTGAGGTAATGGTAAAGGTTCGGTGTCTCCAACAAGGATCCGATTTTTTTTCTGTGCAGGTAGGTGGGCGATTCGCCGAACCACTTGTAGACACCGGAGTTTGCCTGCAAAACATCCAGGACGATACTGAGCAGTGTGGTCTTTCCACTGCCATTGGGGCCAAGCAAACCAAATACCGAACCCTTGGGTATGTTGAATGAGACATTATCCAAAGCCCTTATTTTTCCATAAGACTTTGAAATGGCATTGATTTCAAGAACAGGCATGCATATTTTTTTACAAGGTAAAGTTTAATGCCCCATTGGCATGTACCACTTGTAAAAAATAACGTTTATGCAACAACCACATCAATCTGCTGGTGGATGGCATCCCAAAGGGCTATGCGCACTTCCAGTGCCTGCTTGACCGCCTCTGTGGCTTCCTGCCATTTGTTCTCATCATTCCCGCAAAGCTCTATGGTCATCTGGTGGGCAAGGGCAGCATGGTGGCCACCATCCACTTCAATATGCCTTTCAATATAATACTGGAAGATGTCCACCTTGTCTGGGAACTGGATTTTCAATTCCTTGATCAGGCTGATGAACATATCGGGAATCAGGTCTTCGCGGCCAAAGGTAAACACGGCAGCCATCAGGTGCGGCTTTCCGGCAGCAATGGTTTGAAAGGTAAAATCCATGAACTTCCTTGCAGCTACAGGTACGTTCATGTCTTCAAGCGCATACTGTATGGTACTGCCTGTTTTGAGGGCCCTTATCAATCCGAGGATGGGCTCCGTATTGGCCTCTGCCTGTTCCATGGCCCTGATGTACAATTCAAAATGACTGGTCCTCACGCCTGCTTCATCCACATCACTTTCTTCACCAGCCACAATTTCATTGATCAGGTAGCGGGTTGCCGCATTTCCTACAGGAACCCAGGGGAGGGAAACACAGGTAAGGTTGACCTGCAAGGCCTTCAACAAAGACATGAAATCCCATACGGCGTATATATGGTTTTCCATGAAGCACCTCAACCCATCCAGGTCCTTGATGTTGGCGTAAACGGGGTGGTTTACGAGCTTTTTCCTGGTTGTTGCAATGGTTGATTCAAGTTGCTGTAAATGCAGATTTTCCATCCTGTCTTGGTTTTGAGTTATGAATATAAAACACCAAGCCGCAAGGAAAGTTTAGTATGGAAGATCTTTTTTAAAATTGCAGCATTGGATGACTCAATTCCTGATAGGCCTGCCAGCAGTCAGCACCGAATGGATCCTTTCCAGGGTTTTCTTTTCTCCACAAAGGCTGAGAAAAGCTTCTCGCTCAAGGTCGAGCAGGTATTGTTCGGAGACCAGGGCAGGCTCACTCAAATCGCCACCGCACATGACATAGGCCAGTTTACGGGATACAAGGGCATCATGGGCTGTGGCATATCCACCTTGTTCCATTCCGTGCACGCCTGCAAGGAGTGCCCCAAGCCCGGTACGGCCCAACACTTTGATATCACTGCGCTGCTGAGGCATCACATAGCCATTGTCGTACAATTCCATCGCGCTGTGTTTTGCTGCACTGATGCGCCGGTCCTGGTTCATGATAACCAAATCCCTTCCCTTTCGAAGTATGCCCATTGGATATGCCTCTGCAGCTGCAGTAGCCACTTTTGCAGTGGCAATGGTGATGAACCTGTTTTTCAAAGTGATGGTTTCAGGCTCGTCATGATGCATCTCATCTGCGGCCCTCAATACAAATTCCTTGGTGCCGCCACCGCCTGGAATCAAGCCTACTCCCAACTCTACCAGGCCAATATAGGTTTCTGCTGCTGCACAAATCTTGTCTGCATGCAAACTGAGTTCACAGGCCCCTCCCAAAGAAAGTCCGTGGGGCGCCACCACAACCGGAACTGATGAGTAACGGGCCCTCATCATGGATTGCTGGAACAGGTGGATGGCCTTGTCTAAGGCATCAAATTGCTGTTGAGCAGCCAACATGTAGATCATGCCAACATTGGCTCCTGCGGAGAAATTAGCGCCTTCATTGGCAATGACAAGCCCTTTGTATTTTTTTTCTGCAATACCAATGCTTGTTTGAATACCCTCCAATACCTCACCACCGATGCTTCCCATTTTGGTAAACCATTCAAGCCCCAAGACATCGTCACCCAAATGATAGGTTCTGCATGCATCATTTTTCCAAATGGTTTGCCCAGAAAAGTTTTTCATCACGATGAAAGCTTTTTCCTGAGCGGAATTGTAAACAGATTCCATCCCCCCAGATGCTGGCGCATAAACAAATCGCTTGCCATCCTTTACAGTGAAAAAAGATTCAACACCGGCTGCAATCATATCATCCACCCAAGGAGCAACAACATGGCCAGCCTTCTTCATTTCATTGACCGTCTGTTCAACCCCAAGCAGATCCCAGGTTTCAAAGGCCCCCATCTCCCATCCAAATCCGGCTTTTAGGGCATCGTCAATGCTTTGCAGTGTGCCTGAAATTTCTGGCACCCTGTTGGAAATGTATGCGAAAAGATTATAGTGAAAGCTCCTGTAAAATTCTCCAGCCTGATCAGGAAATGCACAAAGGGTTTTGATTCTTTCTGCAAGATCCTCCATGGGTTTTGCAGCATCAATCGCTGCAAACTTGGTCTTCTTCCTCGCCCCATATTCCATTGTTTTCAGGTCGAGGGTCAGGATTTCTTTTTCACCTGCAGCAGTTTTTGTTTTCTTGAAAAACCCTTGCCCTGATTTGTCTCCCAACCAGTTCTTGTCTACCATTTGCTGAAGCCACGCCGGAATCCCGAATTGTTCGCGGGCTTCATCATGCGGGCAATGTTCAAACAACCCTTTGGCCACATGAACCAGGGTGTCGATCCCGACAATATCCGCTGTCCTGAATGTAGCTGACTTGGGACGGCCAATGATGGGGCCAGTGAGGGCTTCCACTTCATCAACAGAAAGTCCCAATTTTTCCATGGTTTCAAACAGCGCCATGATGCTGTAAATACCTATCCGGTTGGCGATGAATCCTGGGGTATCCTTGCAAAGGACGGTGGTCTTTCCCAGAAAAAGATCACCATATTGCATTAAAAAATCAACCACCCATTTTTCCGTTTTTGGTGTTGGGATGATTTCCAACAACCGCAGGTAACGGGGGGGATTGAAAAAATGTGTTCCACAAAAATGTTGCTGAAAATCTGCAGATCTTCCTTTGGCAATCAGCTGTATCGGGATACCAGAAGTATTGGTACTGACAAGTGTTCCGGGTTTTCTGAATTGTTCCACTTTTTCAAACAATTGTTGTTTGATGGGCAGCTTTTCTACAATGGCCTCAATGATCCAATCACAGGTACTGATGGAAGAAAGATCATCCTCAAAATTTCCGGTACTGATCCTTTTGGGAACATCAGCAGTATAAACAGGAGAAGGGTTTGATTTGATGGCAGTTTGCAAAGCGGCATTGACAAGCTTGTTTCGCTCAGCTTTTGAATCACCGGGTTTTGCATCCGGAGAAACCATGTCGAGCAGCAATACCTGCACACCAATGCCGGCAAAATGACAGGCAATCCTTGAGCCCATGAGACCAGATCCCAAAATGGCTACTTTTTTTATTGTAGGGTTCATATTAAAGTCCGTATTTACTCAAGACACTTTGGATCCAGCAGCTATGGTATGTTCAGGTTGTACAAAATGCAGTTTTCCTGCTGCATCTTCTGCCATCAAAATCATGCCATTGCTGTCAATCCCCCTCATTTTTCTGGGTGCAAGATTGGCCACCACAACCACCTGCTTTCCAACAATATCCTCAGGTTGAAAATGCATCGCAATACCAGAAAGAATGGTTCGTTTCTCAAATCCAAGATCAACTTCAAGTTGCAACAACTTATCTGCCTTGGGAACTTTTTGTGCTGCGGTGATGATGCCTGTACGCAGGTCTATTTTTCCAAAATCATCATATACAATCTCTTCCTTGAGCGCATGCACCGTTTCCTCAGCAGGCTTGGTTTCTTCAGCAGCGGCTATTGCACCTGCCCTTAATTTATCCATCTGGTAGGCTATTTCTTCATCTTCAATTTTCCTGAACAACAATTGAGGTTCTCTCAAAGAATAGCCTACACTTAACAATTTTAAACTTCCTGCATTTTCCCAGTCCAGCATTTTATCTACCACCTTCATCATTTGACACATTTTCTTGGCAGTTGAAGGTAAAAACGGATTGATTAGGATAGCAAGATTCGCTGTCAATTGTAAACAATTGAACATGCAATTATCAATCAATTCTTGTTTGTCA
>Ga0102921_1000391_pt1 | contig 15336 bp, 15 predicted proteins | sample Colrivmeta156802_FD_78205 | JGI IMG/M metagenome (GOLD analysis project Ga0102921, IMG submission 78205) | Estuarine microbial communities from the Columbia River estuary - metaG 1568-02 | ecosystem: Environmental > Aquatic > Marine > Intertidal zone > Estuary | place: USA: Columbia River...
ACCGCATTTTCCTTTTCAAGTATGGCAGCAACAATTGGGCCGCTGCTCATAAAATCTACCAATTCTCCGTAAAATGGCCTTTCACTGTGAACAGCATAAAATTCTCCGGCTTTTTCTGGAGTAAGTTTTAATAGTTTCATTGCCTTGATTGAAAAACCGGCACCTTCGATGTGTTTGAGGATGGCACCTGCGTTGCCAGCTGCAAATGCATCAGGCTTGATCATTGTAAACGTCTTGTTGGTCATATTCTCTTGTTTTTTGGACTGTAAAGGTAACCCAAGCTGAGCCAAGCCCCAAGAAAAGGTTTATTGATTTTAAGTAGCAGGATTGTACATTTGCAAACCGACATGAAAGAAATCAGCACAGTTTTTGACCATTTGTCACCTTCTGACCCCATTGTAATTACAATGCACCAGAAGCCAGATCCAGATGCAATGGGTTCTGCCTTGGGTTTATACCATTTTTTTAAGAAACAAGGATACCCAGTTAAAGTGATTTCTCCCACCAATTGGGCTGATTTTCTCAAATGGATGCCAGGATGTTCAGATGTCATTGATTTTGAATCCAAAGACAATCCTTCCCAGGAATATTTGTCAACGGCCAAATGGTTGTTCTGTCTTGACTACAATCATTTCAGCAGAACAAGAAACATGGAAGAGGTCTTGACCAACCTTGACTGTAAAAAAGTGCTGATTGACCACCACAGGGAACCCCAGACCGAATGTTTTGATTTTGGTGAAAGCAACATCAAAAAAAGCTCCACGGCTGAAATGATCTATGATTTCATTGTTTTGTCTGGCAAAAAGGAACTGATAGACAAGGATATTGCTGCTTGTCTGTATGCAGGTGTAATGGCTGATACCGGGTCTTTCCGGTTTGCTTCAACCACACCAAGTGTGCATTATATGGTTGCGGAACTTCAACTCCAGGGCATTGAACATGCCAAGATCCATTCGCATACCTACGATAATTTTCATGAAAACAGGTTGCGTTTTATTGGTCATGTGCTTTCCAACAGAATGGAAGTATTCTATGAACACAATACTGCACTGATTTGCATACCCAAGGCAGATATCCTGAGGTTTCACATCAAAACAGGGGATACAGAAGGCCTGGTGAATTACCCCTTGTCCATCCAGGGGATTGAAATGGCCGCCTTGTTGATTGATCGTGATGAAGAAAGAAAATGGTCATTCAGGAGCAAAGAAACATTCGATTGCAATACGTTTGCAAGAAAATATTTCTCCGGCGGAGGCCATTACAATGCATCGGGTGGAAAAAGTACAGATACTTTGGAACAAAATGTCATCCAATTTAAAAAAGCACTCAAAGAATTTACATCTTTACAATAATAACAATCAAATGAAAAAAACAACTCTGCTGCTCAGCGCCTTATCCATTCTCATGCTCAATGCATGCAAGAATGTAGGGTTTGAAAAAACCAAGTCAGGACTTGAATACAAGATTTTCAATCAAGGTTCTGGTGAAAAACTGGAACATGGAGATTTTGTAAAATTCCAGTACAAACTAACGTACAAAGACTCATCTGTGATGAATTCTTATGATTTCATGCCTGTTTATGATCAGGTGGATAGCGTAGGACGATTCCATGATTTCTCTGAATTCCTTACCAAAATGAAGGTTGGGGACAGTGCCGTTTGTTACCAGTATTTTGACACCCTTCAAAAAGGATCACAGTATGGTGTGCCTCCTTACATGAAAAAAGGTGACAAACAACAAATGACCATCAAGGTCCTGGCAGTTTTCAAAAACAAGGATGGCAAAGCCTCCCGTGATTTTGCTGTTGATGATTACAAAGCTGAAATTGATCGTTACAAGGTCAAGGAAATGGCTGCCATTGAAAAATACCTTTCATTGAAAAGCATCAAGGCTGACAAGGTCAACAACAGTGTATACGTACAAGTTGAACAGCAGGGTACAGGAAAGCAGGCTGATTCAGGCCAATTGGTTGGTGTAAAATACAATGGCTACAGTTTTGAGGGCAAGTATTTCGATTCTAATATTGATACCGCAAAACAATCCTCACCCCATGGTTTGGACACTTTCTTCTTTGTCGCAAAACAGGAAGGTGCCATTCAAGGGATGCTTGAAGGCATTACCGTTTTCAAAAAAGGTGGAAAAGGAAAAATGTTCATTCCTTCCAGCATGGCTTACGGCCCACAGGGCAGTCCTCCTGCGATCCAGCCCAACCAAAATTTGATTTTTGATATAGAAGTTGTTGAAGTGAAGGATCTGCCAAAAGCACCACAAGGTGCAATGCCTCCTCCACCTCCGACTGGTGGTAATTAATAAAAAAAAGGGAGCACTTCAAGTGCTCCTTTTTTTATGCCTTTTTGATTTGTTCAATGATCTTTACCGTTTCAACCGCTTCCCGTGCATCGTGCACCCTTAGCATTGAGGCTCCCTTCATCAATGCCACGGTATTCAATACGGTTGTTCCGTTCAGGGCCTCATCTGGAGTGATCTGAAGCAATTTGTATATCATGGATTTTCTCGAGAAGCCTGCCAGAACCGGATGGCCAAGCGCAACAAATTTTTCCAATTGACTGACCAGTAGATAGTTGTGTTCAAGGGTTTTACCGAAACCAAAACCTGGATCCAGGATGAGTTGCTTAATCCCGGCAATCTGGCAAGCCGTAATTTTCTCTTTAAAAAAACTTACCAGGTCTTCGGTTACATTGTCATACTGTGGGTGATCCTGCATGGTTGTGGGGGTACCCTGCATATGGGTACAAATGAAAGGAACACCCAGCTTTGCTACTGTTGGAATCATCTGCAAATCCATGTTTCCGCCACTGACATCATTGACCAGATCTATGCCATTATCAACAGCATATTGGGCTACTTCAGCACTTGTGGTGTCAATTGAGCTCCAGATCCTGCTTTTATGATTGACCAGGTATTGGATGGCAGCGCTGATCCTTTCAATTTCCACAGCTGCAGCAATATCCATACTACCCGGCTTGGTACTTTTTCCTCCTATATCAATGATATCAACACCAGCACTGATTAAGTCATCAATCCTCTTGCAAATAGCAGGGTACTGTGCTGTTCTGCTGGCCTCATAAAATGAATCCTCTGTACAGTTGAGGACTCCCATGACCAACGGCTTAACTGATTTTATGCTACGTCCTCTTGAATTAAGTTCAATCATGTTGTTTCCTTTGCTATTTTTGCCAAGCAGAACTACAAAAATGAACTAATTTACCATATAACCCGAACCATTTCGGTTTTTTATCCCATTTCAAGCATGAGCGCAACAACCAATACGCAGTATGATCTCGCAGTAAGCACCTGTAAAGACATATTCATTAAAAAAACCCGTGATTATGGCACTTCATGGCGCTGTCTACGGATTATCTCCATCACTGACCAGCTCTTTATCAAAGCCATGCGCGTCAGAACCCTACAGGAAAAAAAAGTCCAAAAAATTGGCGATGACATCACGGGAGAATTCAAGGGGATTGTCAATTACGGTGTTATTGGGCTGATACAATTGGCGATCGGAGACAGTGAAATGGAAGAAATGAACCCTGATGAAGTAGAAAAGCGCTACAATCACTACATCAACTTTTCCAGAGACACCATGTTGGATAAAAACCATGATTATGGAGAGGCATGGAGAGACATGAGCCAGGAAAGTTTTATCGATCTTATTTTGATGAAACTAAGCCGCATCAGGCAAATTCTTTCCAATGACGGCAAAACCATTATCAGTGAAGGGATAGATGCCAATTTCGTTGATATCATCAATTACGCTATTTTCGGTTTGATCCTTATTGGAGAGGCCAAACCAGGTCATTCATCATAAATTTATGTTCATGAGGTTTTTATTGGGTTTAACCAGAATTATTGTAGGCGGACTGTTCATTTTCAGTGGATTGATAAAAGCCAATGATCCACAGGGTTTGAGCTATAAAATGCAGGAGTTTTTTGAGATATTGGGGATGGGATTTCTGGATGATTATACCCTAATTTTTTCTATCCTTATGATCGCCTTTGAAATCATTGCAGGTGTTGCTGTATTGTTGGGTTGGCAATTTCGCCTCTTCAGCTGGATGCTGTTCATCTTGATTGTTTTCTTCACTTTCCTTACTGGTTATGCTGTATTTTCAGGAAAAATAAAAGAATGTGGTTGTTTCGGTGACTGTATAAAACTAACCTCTAATCAGTCATTTATAAAAGATCTTGTTCTCTTTGCCATGATTGGATTTCTGTTGTACAAACGTGATCAGGTCAAATCATTGCTCAAGCCAGGCATTGCTATTTTTATTTTGGTGCTGATCAGTTTCTTTTCTTTTTGGATCCAGTTCTATGTGCTGGAACACCTTCCAATTTTTGATTGTCTTCCATACAAAAAAGGAGTAGACATCAGAGAGAAAATGCAGATACCAGCTGGAGCCATTCCAGACAGCACTGTCATCAATTTTGTATACCAAAAAGATGGAAAGGAAGTTGAATTTGATGCGGAACATTTTCCATCAGATTTCAATGATAGCAATTATGTTTTTTTAAGAAGATATGACAAACTCATCAGGGAAGGGAATGCGAAACCAACCATCAAAGATTTTGTGATCATATCGCCAACGGGTGCAGACACCACAGATGCCATTTTGAGCGATCCCCGTCAGTTGTACATCCTTTTCACCAAAAAGGTTGAACCCGACAATAACAATTGGTTGAATGATTTTAAGGCGATAACGGAATCATTGAAGAAAAACGAAAGACCAATTTTTGCAGTATCATCTGACGCTGATAATCTCATGAACATGCTGAAAACTGCAGGAATCGACATACCTGTTTACAAGGGCGATCTGGTTGCCATCAAAACAGCTGCAAGGTCAATACCTACTTTATTTGAAATACAACAAGGGGTTATCCTAGACAAATGGGGCAGGGGAGATTTTAAAGATGCCAAAACAGATATTTTAAGATAACATTAAAAGATTCTTTATGCATGTCAGTAGGTTTTTCATTTACTTGCAATCATGAAATATCTACTTACCCTGTTTGTTTTTATCACAGTCCTTTCGTTTCAAACCACTTATTCGCAAGACAATTCAAGCAGCTATACTACTGCAATCGGGGTCAAGATTTATCCTGGTACAATCACTTTGAAAAAAAGTATCAGTGGAGGAAATTATTTTGAAGGCCAGGCTGCGTTTTTCAACAAAGGTTTTAGGGCCACAGTTTTGTATGAATTTCACAACGATATCAATGGTGCTAATGGATTGAGATGGTATTATGGTGGTGGCCCCCATCTTGGTTTTTACAAAACAAATTACTACAATGGAGGTACCCTTCTTGGGGTTGATGGTGTCCTCGGGTTGGATTATAAATTATCTGGAACACCCTTGAATTTTTCACTTGATTGGCAGCCCTCTTTTGAATTTGGTGATGGCTCTGGCTTTGAGGGCTGGGGAGGATTGGCCATAAGGATTGCTTTTTAATGATCAGGAAACAACAACTTCCCTTACAAGATTTTCTCCAATGCTTTCATTTACCCGCTGAACGATCAATTCTTTTTGGAACATCAATTCATTTTTTAAAGGGGCAACGGCGGTATAGATAAAAAGGGTACCATTCCTTATTTCAATACGATCTGTAAATTTTGCGATGGTTTCTCCCATGATTTTTTCCCAATGGTCTTCTATCTGCAGTGATTGAATATCATTTTTGATCCTGCTTTTATCAAGGAATTTTTTAAGAGCGTCTCCTAAGGAAATGGCGTCAGACATGATTTACAGGTTTATCAACTGGAAAGGTAACGAAATGTAGGTTAATGCATCATTCACCCTTTCATGATGTGTATCAGTTAAAATGACTTGACCTTTGTTGCGGATACAGACCCAGTCCAGCAATCGCCTCAACCTTTCCTGATCCAGTTTTTCAAAGATATCATCCAATAGCAGGATGGGTTCATAACCAAAATGAAGCTTTAGTGCATTGAATGCTGCCAGTTTCATCGCAAACAACAGACTCTTTTTTTGACCCTGTGATGCGACTTGTTTGAATGGCATTTCATTCATCAAAATTTCAATATCATCCCGGTGAATACCCACAGATGTTCTTTGCAAGATGATATCCTTTTGCCTTGCATTGTGCATGTTTCTCGCATACGCTTCAACAGTTGTAGAAGGCATGTAGACCAATTCAGGCTTTTCCTTGTCTGCAGCAATAAAACCGAATGAATCAATAACCGATTGAATAAACCCTTCCAGAAACGCAATCCTTTTGTTCAGTAAAAAAATGCCTGACTGAACCAACTGTTCATCAAAAGAATCAAGGAGGATGGGGTCTGCAAAGTTACCGGCAACGTTTTTGAGGTACCTGTTCCTGTCTTGAAGGAATTTATTGTACCGAATCAATTGAAGCAGATAATCGTGGTCCAATTGACAAAGCAAGGTATCAATGAATTTTCGCCGCTCTTCACTGCCGCCAGTAACCAGAATTACATCATCTGGTGCAATGAAAACAACTGGAAATTTGCCAATATGGCTGGAAAAAGGGCTGATGGGCTCCTTGTCAACCAATAATTCCTTTTTGCCATTCTCCCTCAAAAAAAGGGAAACTGGAATACTGTTGTCTGAAACCGTAAAGGATCCATGCAGGCTAAAACCACTTGACCCTTTTTCAACAGCACTGGAATCAGTTTTATTGAAATAGCTTTTGGTAAAGCAGAGGTAATAAACAGCATCCAGCAGGTTGGTTTTCCCAGTACCGTTCAGTCCACAAATCGCGGTGATGCGGTTTTCAAAAGAAAATGCATCAGAATGTGTATTCCTGAATTGGGTCAGATTGATATGATTGATTTTGAACAAAATAGAAGGTGGATGTAAAAATACAGGATGTGTTGAAAATTAATCAGTTTGGATGGAGAAATGGGTCAGTTTTGTGTTTTTCGCAGTATATTTGCCCAACTTTAAGAAAAAGAACCATTAATTGTTATGGCTGCAACTAAATTCACAAAAGAAACTTACCTGTACTGGTACGAAATGATGCTCCTGCTGCGCAGGTTTGAAGAGAAAACAGGTCAGCTTTATGGAATGCAAAAAATAAGGGGTTTTTGTCACCTCTACATTGGCCAGGAAGCATTGGCTGCAGGATGCATGACAGCAACCAGGCAAGAAGATCCATTCATTACTGCATACCGTGATCATGGTTTGGCATTGGCCAAGGGCATGAGCGCCAATACCTGTATGGCAGAACTATTCGGTAAAGCCACAGGATGCTCCAAAGGAAAAGGAGGCAGCATGCACTTTTTTGGTGTTAAGGAATATTTCTTCGGAGGACATGGAATTGTTGGTGCTCAAATAGGAACTGGAGCAGGTCTTGCTTTCGCCGAACAATACAAAGGCACAGACAACGTATGCCTTACTTTTTTTGGAGATGGTGCTTCACGCCAGGGCATATTGCATGAAACCTTCAATATTGCCATGCTTTGGAAACTTCCAGTGATTTTCATTTGCGAAAACAACAATTACGCAATGGGAACCTCAGTAGAAAGAACTTCAAATGTTACCGACATTTACAAATTGGCCGATGCATACGATATGCCTGCAGACAAGGTTGATGGCATGAGCCCGGAAGCTGTGCATGATTCCGTTGCAAGAGCAGTGAAACGTGCCAGGGCAGGAGAGGGACCAACCTTGTTGGAAATGAAAACATACCGCTACAAAGGACACTCCATGAGTGATCCGCAAAAATACCGTTCCAAGGATGAGGTAGAGGAATACAAGGAAAGGGATCCCATTGACCATTGTAAAAACAAATTGGTCAATGAGTTTTCAGTTGCAGAAGAAGAAATTGAGCAGATCAACGAAAGGATCAAGCAAGTAATTGAGGAATGTGTCCGTTTTTCAGAAGAAAGTCCTTGGCCAGATGATGATGAATTATTGAAAGATGTTTATCAGCAAGATGATTATCCATTTATTGTAGATTAACTTAAAATACCATTACAATGTCAGATAAAAAAACAGTTGATGCACATGATCAGGAAGTGGTAGACAAAGCCATCAGTTTCTGGAAAAAAAATAGCAAAAAGATTATCACTATTTCTGTTGCCATCATTGTTGTGGTTGGTGGCTACCTTGGTTATAATAATTTCATTCAGATTCCTAAGGAACTCAAGGCCAACGAAGAACTTTTTGCTGCTGAAAACAACTTCAGGAAAGACTCTTTCAACCTTGCGCTGAATGGTTCAGGTTCCACTCCAGGATTTCTTAAGGTAATCAGCAAATACAGTGGCACAAAAGCGGCTAACCTTGCTCATTATTATGCAGGAGCATCTTATTTGCAAATGGGAGAGTTTCAAAAGGCAGTTGATCAGCTGAATGATTTCAGTGCAAAAGGTGCCAAACAGGTAGAGGCGAAAGCTGAAGGTTTGTTGGGGGACGCTTATGCAGAATTGAAAAAGAATGATGATGCCATTGCACATTATAAAAATGCAGGCACCATTTTTGAAGAGGACCAGGCCATCTCCTCAGAGTACTTGTTTAGGGGTGCCATGTTGTCTGAAATGACAGGCAAAACAGACCAGGCCATTGAACTCTACCAAATATTAAAAGACAAATACCCAAGGACAGACAAGGGTTTTATCGTTGACAAATACCTTGCAAGACTGGGTGTTGTAAAATAGTTATTAGGTGAATGTTCATGTATTCATTCCCTGTTTTATTGATCAATTGTATCCAACAGCCGGCTTTAATACCATTAAAGTTTTAGAGAAAGCTGGTTGTATTGTTACCTATAATCCAGACCAAACCTGTTGTGGACAACCCGCTTTTAACGCTGGCTACTGGGGAGAATCAAGGGAAGTATGCAACAAATTTATCAATGATTTCTCTGGTGCAGAACATATTGTAGTTCCCAGTGCCTCTTGTGCTGGATTCATCAAAAATTATTATTCCAAGATTTACGACAATGCATCCAACCAGAAAGACACAAAAGGCTTCCAAGAGAAAGTCTATGAATTGAGTGATTTCCTGGTAAATATCCTGAAAGTTGAAGACCTGGGTGCGCAATTCGAAGGAGTTGCAACTTACCATGATTCCTGTGCTGCGTTGCGTGAATGCAAGATCAAAACAGAACCAAGAAAATTATTGGAAAACGTCAAAGGATTGAAGTTGATTGATTTACAGGACAACGAAACCTGTTGTGGTTTCGGAGGAACATTTGCCGTTAAATTTGAAGCTATTTCGGTGGCAATGGGTGAACAAAAAGTTCAACATATTGTCGATACCAAAGCAGATTACCTGATTTCCACCGATCTCAGCTGTTTGATGCACATTGGTGGAGTTATGGAAAAGATGGAGATACCCGTCAAAAGTCTACATCTGGCAGATGTTCTTGCCAGTGGTTATTAGCATATTAAAATAAAAGTCATGGCATATTGGTTGATCAAATCTGAACCTTTCAAATACGCTTGGGATCAATTTGTGGCAGATGGGTCTACTTTTTGGGACGGTGTAAGAAACTATGGTGCAAGGAATAATTTGCGCAGCATGAAAAAGGGAGATCTCGCTTTCTTTTATCACAGCAACGAGGGATTGGAAATTGTTGGCATCGCCAAAGTGATCAAAGAATCCTACCAAGACCCAACCACCGATGAAACGGCCTGGCTTGTGGTAGATTTTAAACCACATAAAAAACTCAAAAATACTGTAACATTGGCAGCAATCAAAGCCACTCCATCATTGTCCAATATGGCTTTGATCAGGCTTGGAAGGCTCTCGGTGCAACCTGTTTTGGAAGAAGAATGGGAGATCATTATGGCTATGTCAGAAGGAAAATAGCAATTTCAAATCCCTAAAGTCCAAATAAACCAACATTCAGCAGTAAAGTCCGTTACACTTCATCTTTTTTGTCTATTTCCTTGATTTATAGCATAATTTAACCCACATTTTGGCATTAAAAAGTGGATAAATCTCCTCCCATTATTGATGGAATTAAGGCCAAAAAAAAGTAAATTTGTTAACAATCAATTTACCTAACTCAGCCTCACTTTATCATACATGCCAGAACAAAATATCCCAGAGCAAACCAACGACGACAATAGAATAATTTCCATCAACATTGAGGAGCAGATGAAGTCTGCCTACATCGATTACTCCATGAGTGTAATTGTTGGCAGGGCCCTGCCGGATGTAAGGGATGGTTTAAAACCAGTGCACAGAAGAATCCTTTTTGCCATGAATGAATTGGGGATGGATTATAACAAACCCACCAGAAAGTGTGCGAGAATTGTGGGTGAAGTACTGGGTAAATACCATCCTCACGGCGATACTGCCGTTTATGATGCATTGGTAAGAATGGCACAAGAATGGAATACCCGTTACCCAACCATTGACAAACAAGGAAACTTTGGTTCTCCGGATGGGGAAGGACCTGCCGCCATGCGTTATACGGAAGCCAGGATGCAAAGGCTTGCCGGATTCATGATGGATGACATCGATAAAGATACGGTTGACTTTCAACTGAACTTTGATGACTCCATCGAAGAACCGACAGTACTGCCAAGCAGAATACCTCATTTGCTAATCAATGGAAGCAGTGGTATAGCTGTTGGTATGGCTACCAACATGTTGCCCCACAACCTGTCTGAAGTCATTGATGGATGTATTGCATACATTGATAACCGCGAAATCACCATAGACGAGCTGGTTCAGCATGTCAAAGCACCCGATTTCCCCGGCGGCGGAATCATTTTCGGTATGGAAGGCGTGAAAGCCGCCTTGCATACCGGTAGGGGAAGGGTTGTGCTGAGGGGTAAAGTAAGCATTGACACCAAGGCCAATGGCCGTGAGCAAATCGTCATCAACCAGGTACCTTACCAGGTTAGCCGAGATGTACTTACTGCCAGAATCGGACAATTGGTTGTAGACAAAATCATTGATGGCATCACGCATGTCAACAATGAATCCAATGAAAAAGAGGGTACAAGGATTGTAATTGATGTCAGAAAGGATGCAGTTGCCAATGTTATTGTTAACCAATTGTACAAGTTTACTGATCTGCAAACTTCATACGGCATCAACAATGTTGCGATTGTCAAGGGAAGACCTCGCATCCTCAACCTCAAAGACCTTATTTCCTGCTTCATTGAGTTCAGACACGAGGTTATTATAAGAAGGGCAAAATATCAATTGAAAGAAGCCGAGAAGAAGGCACATGTTTTAGAGGGGTATCTCATTGCACTTGACCACCTGGACGAAGTCATCAAACTGATCCGCAATGCTTCGAATCCCGAACAGGCAAAGGAAGGGTTGATTGCATCGTTTGAGATGTCTGAAATTCAAGCAAAGGCAGTACTTGAACTCAGGTTGCAACGCCTAACCGGAATGGAGATCAACAAGATCAAGGAAGAGTACGCAGAAATCATGAAATTGATCACTTATCTCAAAGATTTGCTTTCCGATGAGTTGAAAAGATTTGACCTTATCAAGTCCGAACTGATTGAAGTCAAAGACAAGTTTGGCGACGCAAGGAGAACTGAAATCACTTACCTCGACAATGAAGTCAGGATTGAAGACCTGATCAAGGAAGAGGATGTTGTTATCACTGTATCTCATTTGGGTTATATCAAAAGAACTCCGGCTGATGAATTCCGCACACAAAAGCGCGGAGGCCGTGGATCGATTGGTGGTAAAACAAGACAGGAGGATTATATCGAACATCTTTTTGTAGCCTCAACCCACCATACCTTGCTTTTCTTTACAGAAAAGGGAAGGTGTTATTGGTTAAAGGTTTATGAAATTCCTGATGGTGAAAAACAGGGTAAGGGTAGGGCTATCCAAAACCTGATGCAGCTTCCCCAAGATGATAAGATTCGTGCCATCATTGATGTAAAGAACCTGCAGGATGAAGAGTTTGTCAACAGCCATTATATCGTACTCTGCACAAAACAGGGAATCATCAAGAAAACTGACCTGGCTGATTTCAGCAGACCAAGGGCCAATGGTGTCAACGCCATTACCATAGTTGAAGGTGATCAATTGCTCAATGCCAAGATGACTGATGGAAATTCAGAAATCATGCTGGCCGTAAAATCGGGTAGGGCCATCAGGTTCCCGGAGGCAAAAGTCAGGTCAACCGGACGGGGAGCCATTGGGGTAAGTGGAATTGAAGTGGATGATGCCACCGATGAAGTGGTGGGCATGATCTGTGTGAATGTTGAAGACAAGACCCGCACAGTATTGGTTGTTTCAGAAAAAGGATATGGAAAAAGAACAGCCGTGGATGAATACCGTGTCACCAACCGTGGTGGCAAAGGTGTTAAAACCATCAGCGTTACAGAAAAAACCGGTAAATTGGTAGGCATTTTGGATGTGACGGAGAAAGAGGATTTGATGATTACCTGTGTTTCAGGCATCACCATCAGAACCAGTATCGCCCAAATCAGTGAACAGGGAAGGGCTACGCAGGGGGTTAAATTGATCAGGTTGGATGATGAAGATGAAATAGCGGCCATCATCAACTTGGATGTAGTTATTGAACAACCAGAAGCGGAAGGAATTGAAAATATTGTTGCAGAAGCTTCTACGGATGCCCCAGCAACGAATGAATCAACACCTGAAAGTCCTGAAAACAACCAAGGGCCTGAAGAAAAAACTGAAAATTAAATCATTAAATACCAAACAATGAAAAGGATCATTTTCACCCTTTTGGCAGCAACCGGTTTGATGACTGTTAGCGGCCAAAACCTCAACAAGATCAAGGAATCCATCACTGCCAATAAGTTTTCAGAGGCAAAAACTGCCATTGAAACCTTTTTGAACAATCCCAAATACCAAAAGAATCCGGAACTCTATTACCTCAAAGGAAAAGTGCTCAGTGCCATTTCAATGAATGCAACTGAGCGTGCTTCATTGCCTGAGGCAAGAATGCTTGCGTTGGATGCATTTAAAAAAGCATTGGAGATTGATAAAAATCAATCAACCCTTTTCCTTACAGTAGACAATTACAAACCTGTTTTTGATCTTTATTCAAGCGGATTTGAAGAGGGTGCAGCATTCTACAATGCTGCAAAATTTGAAGAGGCACTGGGTACTTTCAAGAATACAAGTGTAATTGGAGATTATATTTTTTCCCAAGGATGGGGACTCTATAAATTGGATACAACCCTTACCTATTATATGGGCTTGGCTTCGCTCAATGCCAAAAAAGAGGACCAGGCCATTGCCTATTTCACCAAACTGGCAGATGCCAATGTTGGTGGTAATTCAGACATGGCTACACCATACCGTTATCTTGCCAAATACTATTTTGACAAGAAGGATGATCTGAACATGAACAAATACATCGATACTGGATTGAAAATCTTCCCCAAGGACGATTACCTTCCCTTGTTGGCGATTGACCATGCCAGAGATAAGAATGACATGGCATTTCTCTTGAAAAAATTTGAACAATTATTGGCCATCAACCCAGAATCTTTTGACCTGATGTTTGATTATGCCAGTGAGTTGTTTGGCGAAACACACGTTTCAGAAGCTTCTAAAAGGCCTGCAGATTATACTGAAAGATGCAGCAAGATCGAAGGTTTGTACAACAAGGCCTTGCTACTAAAACCAGACTCTTATGAAACAATGCTGTCGTTGGGTAAGCATTTTTACAACCAAATGCTATTCATTGAGGAAGATGCCTACAAGGTAAAAGGAACTACTCCTGAAGCCGTTAAGAAAAAAGCAGAATATGCCGCTTTGATCAATGAAATGGTCGACAAAACCATTCCACATTTGGAAAAAGTTTTCGGTCATTATGATCCAATGGGCAAGTTAAAAGTAGGAGAGCGCTCTAATTTCAAATCAGCCTGTTCATTGTTGAACTATTGCTACGAAAAGAAAAAGGACAAGGCCAAGGCGGAGTTATACCAAAAGAAATACGATGAGGCCGACAAGGCGCATCAATAAATTCAATAAACCAATTAAAATAGAGAAGCCAAAAACTTCTCTCTTTTTTTAAATTGAATATATATGTCACTTCACCTTGGAAGACAAATATTTGGCGACATTAAAAATGCCGGTAACGTGCTGACAGAGATAGAGGCTAATGCCTTGCTGCATGAATGGGTATTGAACGAAAGGCTTAAACTGCACATGGTTCAGGTAGGGGGTTTGATGGGAGCATGGGCAACATCAGCAGAGAACCTTGATGAAGCTGATACCTGGAGATGGAAAATGGCAGGCTTGTTGCATGATGCAGACTGGGACCAATGGCCTGATCAACACTGCAAAAAAATCATCGAACACCTGGAATCCTTGAACATTGATCCTGAAATTATCAGGGCCATTGCTGCTCATGGGCATGTTCATTTCGGGGTTGAGCCCGTCACCCGTATGGACAAGATGCTCTATGCTTTTGATGAACTTTCTGGTTTGATGCATGCTTATTCATTGATGCGACCCAACGGGTATGAAGGAATGGAACGCAAAGGTGCGATGAAACGCATCAAAGAAAAGACCTTTGCAGCCAATGTGAGCAGAGAGGATATCAGGGATGCCTGCGAAAGAGCCGAACTGAGTTTGGAAACATTGGTTGATTTTATCATTGCACACCAAGGCAGTTTCAAATAACTTTCTGGATTCGGACTTTGATCAATTGCTGCAATTATTTGATCACCAAGACTGCAGGCACAGGTCTTTGTCCTGTTGGATCAGAGGGTTTGATGGTTTCTTTGCCATTGATCAACAAACAGGAACTGCCGCCACCATCCAGGTTCATGGCTTCCACACAGCCCAAATCCACCATGATTTTTGCCATTTGAGGCAGGGTAGCGCCTTCTGCCAATCCTTTCATCCTTCCTTGTATGGCCAAAATGATCATGGTGCCGTCTTTGGTATAGCCGATGGCCGTTCTGGGATGCTTGTCAGCAATGGCTTTTCCAGCAAACTTCTTTTCTTCGTTGTTGGATATTTTTACCTGACCATCTTGCACCAATACAGGGCCACCGCCAAAAGCATGTTTCACTTTCCATGGTTTTAATCCTGACAGGCTGGGATGATTGATGTTTAATCTTCTTACAGAATCAATCATGGGCGTATACACTGATTGCATTACGAATGGTGTAGCCAATCCAGAATCATTGTAATTGAAAGCAATGTCCATTTTTCCGTTTTTGAAAATGCCAAATGCACTGCCCAGGGTATGCACATAGGTCATGGTGTCTTTGCCTTTTCTGGACACGGCAGGAGTATCATATCCAACCATTTTATTGTTTTGTACAATCAGGTTGACATTCCTGTTCTGAACAAATTCAAAAAACGAGTAATTAACAACAACTGCTGGTTGATCATTGCGGCTAAAATACTGGCTGGG
>Ga0102921_1000400_pt1 | contig 15115 bp, 12 predicted proteins | sample Colrivmeta156802_FD_78205 | JGI IMG/M metagenome (GOLD analysis project Ga0102921, IMG submission 78205) | Estuarine microbial communities from the Columbia River estuary - metaG 1568-02 | ecosystem: Environmental > Aquatic > Marine > Intertidal zone > Estuary | place: USA: Columbia River...
AGTTGCTACCACCGTCTGTGGTTTTCCATAAACCACCACCGGTAGCACCAAAATAAAAGGTATTGTTATTTACATAACTGCCAGTAACAGCAGCGCTTCTACCACCTCTAAAAGGTCCAACCAGTCTATATTTTACTTCTGAAAACAAAATAGAATCGACGTTGGGTGTGGGAACAGCTGGTGCCGTTGCAGCCGCTTTTTTTGCCGTTGATTTTTGTGCGTTAACCTCGGTTGTTGCACTTACACTAAGCAGCAAAATGGCCGCTAATACAAAATGTAGTTTTTTCATATACGTTTAAATTGGAAAAGTAATTTACTACTCATTTGGCTTACCAAAAAATTGAATTAAGGGGGTATTAAAACTTAGGCTTCTATTGTACCTTAGTGCCCTCATGAGCAGCATCCATACCTATAGCATTACCGGCAATTTAGTAGACATTCCAAACAGGCATATCTATGGGGCTACCCTTTGGATTGAAGATGGCCATATTAAGCGCATGGAGGCTAATAGCGAACCCGTTAACCCTAGTTTGCCCTATATCATGCCCGGATTTATTGATAGCCATGTTCACATCGAAAGTAGCATGCTCGTGCCTTCCGAATTTGCCAGGCTCGCCGTGCTGCACGGAACCATTGGAACCATTAGCGACCCGCACGAGATTGCCAATGTTTGTGGGGTAGCTGGCGTCGAGTTCATGATTGAAAATGGAAAACAAACCCCCTTTAAATTTTTCTTTGGTGCACCAAGCTGTGTGCCTGCTACTATTTTTGAAACAGCTGGTGCCGAAGTCAATGAAAAAGAAGTAGACGTCTTATTAGCGAGACCCGAAATTTATTATTTATCTGAAATGATGAATTTTCCGGGTGTACTACATAATGATCCTGTGGTAATGGCAAAAATAAAAGCGGCTCAAAAACACAATAAGCCAGTAGATGGCCATGCACCCGGATTAAGAGGCGAGGCTGCAAAAAAATATATTGCAGCAGGCATCAGTACCGATCATGAATGTTTTACGATTGATGAGGCACTGGAAAAATTAGACTATGGCATGCACATTATTATTAGAGAAGGAAGTGCTGCAAAAAATTTTGAAGCACTTTATCCTTTAATTGATTCGCATACCAGTCATATTATGTTATGCAGTGATGACAAACATCCTGATAGTTTAGCAGCGGGTCATATCAATACTGTTTGCGCAAGAGCCGTGGCCAAAGGGCTTGATGTATTTAATGTACTAAGGGCCGCGTGTATCAATCCAGTAAAGCATTACAAGCTACCAGTAGGTGTATTAAACCCTGGTGATCCCGCCGATTTTATTTTGGTTAAAGACCTTACAAATTTTGAAGTAACCAGCACATATATTAATGGCGAATTGGTTGCGCAAAATGGTATTTCAAATATCAAAAGTGTGGGTACAAATCCCATTAATAATTTTGATTGTAAAAAAATTGAAGCGAATGTATTAGTCATTTCTGAAAATGAGTACCCCAATAAAAATGGACTTATTCCTGTTATTGAAGCGCTCGATGGACAACTGATTACCAATAAATTAATGCTTGCCGGCAGTTTACAAAATGGCAACTGGGTAACGGACACAACAAATGATATTTTAAAAATAGTTGTCGTCAATAGATACCACGCTGCGCCGATAGCAAAAGCATTTATTAAAAATTTTAGTTTAACACAAGGCGCTATCGCATCAAGTGTAGCGCACGATAGTCATAACATTGTTGCAGTGGGTGTAGATGATGCGTCTATTGCAGCAGCCATTAATTTAGTGATTGAAGCGCAAGGGGGTGTGAGTGTGGTGAGTGGCGCAAACAATAGTGCAGTCAATAATCCAAACAGTTTAGTGTTACCCTTACCAGTTGCAGGACTTATGAGCAGTGCAGATGGTTTTGAAGTAGCAGACAAATACACCACCATTGACCTAGCAGCAAAAGCCCTAGGATCTAAGCTGCAAGCACCTTTTATGACACTTAGTTTTATGGCTTTACTGGTGATTCCACATTTAAAACTGAGTGATAAAGGCCTATTTAATGGCGACGATTTTAATTTTGACATATTTTAAGCTTTCAAATACCTTTGAACCATGGTAATAAATTTAAGTGCATCGCATAGTTTAGTAAGCAATTGGGTTTCAGAATTAAGAGACCGACACGTACAAAACGACCGCATGCGTTTTAGAAGAAATTTAGAACGTATTGGTGAAGTTGCAGCATACGAAATCAGCAAAGAACTACCTTCTGTTGTTGTTAAAACAGAAACGCCATTAGGTATCCACGAAAGCAAAGTGCTTGCACAGCAACCCATACTTGCCACTATTTTAAGAGCAGGACTTCCCATGCATAACGGACTACTCAATTATTTTGATAAAGCAGACAACTCTTTTATTTCGGCATACCGTAAACACCACCCAGATGGTAGTTTTGAAATTTGTTTAGAATACATGAGTTGTCCTTCACTTGATAACCGCATTATTATAATTGCAGACCCTATGCTCGCAACAGGTGCTTCCATTATTAAAACCATTGAGCATATGAAAAGTCAAGGCACGCCTGCAGCATTTCACATAGTAGTAGCCATTGCAAGTACAGTTGGTATTGCGGCCATCGAAAAAGCCTGTGGTACAAATGTTAAAATTTGGTGCGGTGATATTGATGACGAGCTTACAGCAAAGGGATATATTGTTCCAGGGCTTGGAGATGCTGGCGATTTAGCATTTGGCACCAAAAGTCAGGCTTAAGAATTAATTGTTTACGCTAACTTGCAGGTACATTGCGGTACGTAAGTTTCATATTAATACTTTGTTGTTTCATTTTTTCGCTACAAAACAGTAGCGCACAGGATCCTCATTTTTCACAATTCTTTGCCTCGCCGCTTACCATCAATCCAGCACTTACCGGAAAATTTGATGGTAATTATAGAATTGCATCCAACCACCGTAATCAGTGGCCAAACATCAATAACGCGTTTATTACAACCACTGCTTCTTTTGATGCCAAACTATTGCAGAAAAGTTTAAATGAAAATGATAGTTGGGGTATTGGTTTTACTGGTTATGCTGATAACCATGCAAATGGTGCTATAAAATTTAATTACGCAAGTTTTTCTACCGCCTACCATAAAGGAGTAGATGAAGACAACAATACTCAAATTGGATTTGGTTTTCAAATAACACAGGCCAATATGCTTTTGAATACCAATCAAATTAAATTTGAAGACCAGTTAACAAATGCTGGTTTTACAGGTATCAGTTCCGATTTATTTACAGCACCCTCGCTTACTTCAAATTACACAACTATTAATGCGGGCCTCTTACTCAACGGTACTATTGGAGAACAAAACAATTATTATTTTGGACTGAGCATGTACCACCTTAACAGACCTAGGCAATCATTTTTAGGTGCTAATTATAGCGTGAATCCTCGATTTACGGTACACGGTGGCGGCTACTTTTATGTTGGAACGAGTGCCATTCTTCATGTAAGTGCGATACACCAAACTCAGGGTGGTGCACAGGAAACAATGTTTGGAGGCGCCCTACAAATAAGTAGCGATCCAGAAAATGACAGAGCGGCTAGTATTTATATAGGTAGTTGGATGCGCTTAAAAGACGCAATTGTTCCATATGTAGGTATTGAATTCAATGACTTTAGAATTGGCGCTACTTATGATATTAACAATAGCCGCTTAAAAACGGCATCGCAACAAATGGGCGGTATTGAATTCTCGCTTATTTATACAAGAAGACCCCGCACAGATAAACCTATTATTTGTCCAAAGTTTTAATTGTCATTGTATAACTTTACAACAAACTGTTTCTATTGCTTAAAGACCTTATCATATCAGCTGTATCGTATGTTAAAGCCCATCAGTTTATTGTAAAACATAAACTTTGGAAATGGATACTGATCCCCGGCATTATATACACCGTTCTGTTTTTTGTAGTGCTCAAACTATTTAGCAGTACAGCCAGTGATTTTATTGTTTGGATGACATTGAAGTCGGGACTTAAAGTTTGGATGGATAGCCTTACCAATAGTTTTGCTGGATTTTTATTTGTAGTGGGTAGCACCATGGTCTGGTTTATGATTTTACTTTTCTACTTTTCCCTATTCAAATATTTATTTTTAATTATTGGGGCTCCACTTTTTGCTTATTTATCTGAAAAAACAGCAGCCATTTTAGAAGAAAAAGAATACCCATTTATATTCAAAGACTTCATCCGACAAGCACTAAGAGGTATGTACATTGCGATCAGAAATAGTTTATGGCAAACCGTATACCTACTCACTATTTTAGTTGTTTGTTTGATCCCAATTATTGGATGGTTTACTCCATTTATGGCATTATTAATTGAATGCTACTACCTTGGCTTTTCAATGCTTGATTATAGTATGGAAAGAAAAAATAAAACAGCACAAGAAAGTATTTTTTTTATAGGTAACAATAAAGGACTCGCTATTGGCAATGGAATCATATTTTACATGCTACACTTTATTCCATTTATTGGATGGCTATTTGCACCATGTTATGCAGTAATCGCTGCTACACTAAGCCTAGATCCAAAAAGACAAATAGACTAATGAACCAAGGAAAAGTATATTTAATACCTACCGTTTTACACGAAGAAGCAGACAATAGCATTCCACCCTATGTAATTGAGCAGGCCAAGTTATGTGACGCTTATTTTGTAGAAAATGAAAAAACAGCGCGCAGGTACTTAAAAAAGTTTTGGCGTGATATGGTTATAGACAACTACACTTGGTGCGCTATTCATAAAGCCGAGTATACGGTAGTAGCAGCATTTATTCAATTGCTATCGCAAGGGAAAAATATTGGCATCATTAGCGAAGCTGGATGCCCCGGCGTTGCGGATCCTGGCCAAATATTAGTAGCAGCAGCCCAAGAAAAAGGATATGAAGTTTGTCCACTGGTAGGCCCTAATTCGATATTATTGGCACTCATGGCTAGCGGCATGAATGGCCAAAGTTTTAGTTTTCATGGTTACCTCCCAATCGATAGTTTAGAAAAGAAAAAAACCATTGCACAATTAGAACAAGATTCAGCTAAAAAAAATTCGGCACAAATTTTTATTGAAACACCGTATCGGAACAATCAACTCATAAAAGACTTGTTGCAATACTGTCATCCACAAACAAAAATTTGTATCGCTGTAGATATTACTGCTCCTACACAGTGGATTAAAACCAAAACGGTTGCACAGTGGAAAAAAGAAACGGTAGACATCCACAAACGCCTCGCAATATTTTTACTACAAGTATAGCCGCATCAACTATTAAAAACCGTATTTATCGACAAGGTAAATAAGGCCGGCAATATTAACAGCGCCTAGTAGCAACTCGCGCTTATTGACGTTTTCGAAAACGTCCGAACGCGCATGATGCACATCAAAATAACGCTGCGAATCTGGTAAAAATCCACAAAGGGGTGTATTAAAAGTTCTATTTAAGGGTCCAATATCTGCACCTCCACCTGCGTCATCCATACTTGTGGTTCCATAAGGTTTTAAAAGCGGCAACCAGCGTTTTGCTGCCTCAACTTTTTCTGGTGCAGCAGTAAAACTAAAGCCTCTTGGTGTAAAGCCCCCTTCATCACTCTCTAAAGCAAAAATGTGCTTTTCATTTTTTTCTTTTGCAGCAGCAGCATAAGCAGTTCCGCCCCTTAATCCGTTTTCTTCATTGGCAAATAATACAAAACGTATAGTGCGTTTTGGTTGATATCCTAAAGCTAAAAAGGCACGCATCACTTCCATAGTATGCACCACACCTGCACCATCATCATGTGCGCCTTCATTCACATCCCAACTATCCAAATGTCCACCAAGGGTAATTATTTCATCAGGAAATTGCGATCCTTTTATTTCAGCGATAATATTATGTCCTGTTGTGTCTGGTAAAAATTGACCATGTGTTGCCATTTTAATTTTTACAGTGCTTGATTGTTTTGCAAGTGACCATAAATAATCGGCGTCGCGAGGACCCACAGCCTGAGCCGGAATTTTTGGAAAAGAATCATTATAAGCCATCCCGCCTGTATGCGGATCATTTGCAGTAGAACTAGTGAGCGAACGGATAATACAACCTACCGCTCCATATTTTGCAGCTTGGCTAGCACCATTTCTTCTATATTGTCCAGCTTTACCATAGGCTTCAAAGGTTTTTACAATAGTGGCGTCAAAACTATTATTGAAATAAACAATTTTGCCTTTTACTTCATCTTTTCGTTTTTCTAACTCCTCAAAATTTTGAACTGCAAGTAGCGACGCTTCCACTTTTTTTCCATCTCCTAATGAATTTCCAAGTGCCAATACATCTAATACCTTTGCTTGTTTTTTGCCATCAATATGCGTGATTTTAGCAAAATCACCGGCACCACGCACCCATCTTGGCACCATACAAGCTTGTTTACTTACTGCAGGTGCACCAAGTTGCTCAAACGTATTTACGCCCCAATCTTCTGCCTTATACATGGCTGGAGAACCAGCAATTCTACCCCCTACTTTTTTGGTCAACTCATATAGTAAGTCGTAGGCCTTACCATTTGTTAAGATTTCATCAGATAATTTTTTTATAAATACAGCATCTGCATTAGTCGGCTCAGTAGCCTGACTTAAAGCAAAAAAAGGCAGTAGTAATAGGAGGTGGATCATCTTTTTCATAGGACTCAAGTTAACAATTTCTAGGAATCTTAACCCCCAAGTAGCTATTAAATAAACAGAATGCCAAAATAATTGTTACTTGCATAGGAAATGGTCAGTTTTAGAGCCCATTAAACATAATATGCGTATAGGGATTGTTTGTTACCCCACTTTTGGTGGAAGCGGTGTTTTGGCCACCGAACTTGGAAAAGCCTTGGCCGATAAAGGACATCAGGTACATTTTATTACTTACCAACAACCTGTAAGACTCAATGAGTTTAACGCCAATATTTTTTATCATGAAGTAAGGGTGCCTACCTATCCACTTTTTGATTACCCTCCTTATGAGGTAGCACTTGCTTCTGCCATGGTAGATGTAATTATTAACCACGACCTAGATTTATTGCACGTACACTATGCCATACCACACGCATCTGCTGCTTATATGGCCAAGCAAATTGTAAAGCAAAAAATAAATAGAGATATACCAGTTATCACAACACTTCACGGCACCGATATCACCTTAGTTGGTAGAGATAAAACCTACGAGCCCGTTGTTACTTTTTCTATCAATGAGAGTGATGCAATTACAGCAGTGTCCAATAATTTAAGAGACATTACGTATCAAACATTTAAAATCACTAAAGAAATTGAAGTGATTTATAATTTTGTAGATGTATCGCGTTTTGATAAAAAACCAAGTGAAGCATTTAAAAAAGTAATTGCCCCTAACAACGAAAAAATAATTACGCACGCATCTAATTTTAGAAAAGTAAAAAGAGTAGATGATGTAGTGCACATATTTGCGAATATCATTAAAGAGATTCCTGCTAAATTATTAATGGTTGGCGATGGTCCTGAACGCCACGCTACAGAAGCATTAGCGCGTACCCTAGGTATCGAAGAACATGTGCGTTTTTTAGGCAAGCAAGAACAAATTGAAGATATTTTAGCAGTCACTGATGTATTTTTACTCCCATCCGAATATGAGAGTTTTGGTTTAGCTGCACTTGAAGCAATGGCTGCTCGCGCAGTTGTTATTAGTTCCGATGCTGGAGGTTTACACGAAATTAATATTCAGGGCGAGACCGGTTATATGGCGCCTGTAGGAGATGTTGCAGCCATGAGTGGTTACGCCATATCCCTTTTATCTGACGAAAACAAACTCATGCAAATGAAACAGGCCGCTTATGAGCAGGCCTGTTTATTTGATATCAGTAAAATTATTCCGGAGTACGAAAAATTATACAGCCGATTTTGTAGAATGTAATGCGCTTACATTTCTTTAGCCGTAAACTCCATTAAAGTTTTAATATAATCTGGCGACAAATTAAACTCTATACCAGCCGCTTTATAGAGCTCAGGCAATGTTTTTGTACCCCCTAACGATAAAGCTTTGATATAATTTTGAAGTGCTTGTTTTGGATTTTGCTGGTACTGCATCCAAAGTCCAATAGCACCTAGTTGCGCAATGCCATATTCGATATAGTAAAAAGGCACTTCAAACAGGTGTAACTGTCGCTGCCAGCCAATTTCACGGTACGCATCCAGCCCAGTATAGTCGATACTGTTGGTAGAAAATTCTTTTAAAATAGCCGTCCATATTGCTGTTCTTTCTGCTACGGTATGCGCAGGATTCTCATACACCCAGTGCTGGAACTTATCAATAATAGCAATCCACGGGAATATGGTAATGGTTCTTTCTAGTTGATGTTCACGTGCACGTTTTAAATCGGCGTCGTTATCAAAAAATGCCTGCCAGTGATTCATAGAAAATAATTCCATAGCCATACTAGCTACTTCCGCTATTTCCATGGGGTATTCTTTAAATGCACTGAGCTCTAAATGATGCGCTAAAAATGAATGTACCGCATGGCCACCTTCGTGCACCATGGTTGTTACATCACTCATTTGTGAAGCAGCATTCATAAAAATAAATGGCGCGCCAGATTCTGCTAATGGACAGTTATATCCACCCGGTGCTTTTCCTTTACGGCTTTCTAAATCGAAATGTTTGAGCTCATTCATTTTACGAAGACATGCTGCAAAAAATGGATCGAGTTGTTCAAAACATTTTACCGTTTTTTCATACAAATCTTGCCCACTGGTAAAAGGCTTAAGCGGCAAAACCCCTGCTGGCTCTGCTTCTGTATCCCATGGCCTCAAAACATCAAGTCCTAATTTTTGTTTTTTATGTGCATATATTTTTTCGATAAGTGGAAGCACATGCAGTTTAACTGCTTCATGAAATTGAAAACAATCTTCTTTGGTATAATCAAACCTGCCAAGTTCTACAAACTTGTAATCTCGGTAATTTGCAAAGCCTGCATTGACGGCAACTTGGTGTCTTTTTTGAATGAGGGACGAATACAAATCGTGCATCGCATCTTTATCGACAAGTCTTCGATCCTGAATTTTTTTATACACCGATTCTCTAACAGCGCGGTCTTCATGTTCTAAAAATTTAGCAGCTTGTTGCAGTGTGTATTCTTTTCCTTCAACTTCAACGGTCATCTTTCCAGCAATGGTACCGTACTGTTGTTGCATCACACTCAACTCGGCTTGCAGTGGAATATTGGCTTCTCTAAATAATTCAATATTCTTTTTTACGCTTCTGATATAGGTATAATAAGTGTCTTTATCCAGTGAAGCAGTATAAGGGCAATCAATAAATTTTTTATTGAGTTGATCCGCAAAGGGCTGCATTTTTGGCTGAATTTCGAGGCAAAAATAATTGAAGGCTTCTTCAAGTGCTGGGTTGGTGGTATCGCAGGTCATTTTAATTTGTCGCCAGCAAGCGTCTTCACTGATAACCGCTTCCACTTCACTCATGTCTTTTAACCACTGCTCTAAATCTTGTAAAGAACCAAGGGGCCTGTCCACCAATTCCTTAAAAAACGGCTCGAGGCTTTCCCAGTTGGTGAGCTCAAAGCCAACTGGCATATAGGTACGTGGTATTTTTTGTATATCAGCGCTTAAAGTCATAATCATTGGGTTTAAGGCACAAAAGTAGCTGCTAAATTGTTTCAAAAATGGTAAAAGTTTGCAAAGCTGCCCCTCTTTATGCTATTTTTGTCGACCCGTAAAAAATAGGACCGCTTGGCTAATATTATTCATGTACTGCCCGATAACATCGCAAACCAGATAGCCGCTGGTGAGGTGATTCAGCGCCCAGCCAGTGCCGTTAAGGAACTATTAGAAAATGCAGTAGACGCGGGGGCCACTTCTATTCAACTCATTGTATCAGATGCGGGAAAAGCACTCATACAAGTAATAGATAATGGAAAGGGAATGAGTGAGGCGGATGCAGCCCTGGCTTTTCAGCGCCATGCCACCAGTAAAATAAAAGCCATTGAAGATTTATTTGCCATTAAAACCATGGGGTTTAGAGGTGAAGCGCTGGCATCTATTGCAGCAGTTGCGCAGGTAACCATCAAAACAAAAAGAGCCGAAGACGAATTAGGAACAAGTGTAGATATAGAAAATAGTGCTGTTCAAAAACAGGAAGCGTGTAGTTGTCCAGTGGGCACTAATATTTCCATGAAAAATTTATTTTTTAATGTGCCCGCTCGACGCAACTTTTTAAAAAGTAATGCCGCCGAACTCAAGCATATTATTGATGAATTTATTAGAGTGGCCATGGCCTATCCCGATCGTTTGTTTACCTTAACAAGTAATGGACAAGAAGTTTTTCATTTAGCGCCGGGCAATATCAAACAGCGTATTGTTCAAATTTTAGGAAACACCTACACATCAAAACTCGTGAGTGTTACCGAACATACTGACTATATGAATATTTATGGTTTTATTGGAAAGCCTGAAACGGCCCGTAAAACCAGGGGTGACCAGTATTTTTTTGTCAATAACCGCTTTATTAAAAGTGCTTATTTAAACCACGCCGTTAACGCTGCCTACGCCGATTTAATTTCGAAAGATTCTTTTCCGGGATATGTATTATTTATAGATTTGGATCCTTCGCAAGTAGATATTAATGTGCATCCAACCAAGCAGGAAATTAAATTTGAGGACGAAAAAATAATGTATGCATTTGTAGGTGCCGCTGTTAAACACGCGCTGGCACAATTTAGCGTAGCGCCTTCCTTAGATTTTAGCTTAAATGCAGACATTCAAAGTTTAGACGCGGTTAACAAACCGTTTACGTCTGAAAAAAAGGAAGCCACCGCTTCAAGCTCTTTGTACCAGACCTTTACACAAAAGCATCAAGCGCATTTTATTGAAAGAGAAAACAAAGGAAACTTAGGGCACTGGAAAGATTTTTATGAAATGCCTTCTAAAGGAGAAACCCTTGCACCTAAAAAACCAAGTTTAGAAATTGTAGCAGACACCCCGTTTATCCAAATACACAAAACATATATTATTGCATCCACTAGTAATGGTTTTGTGCTGATACACCAACAACTAGCGCATGAAAGAGTGGTGTATGATAAATTAGTGATTGCCGCACAAACTGCACAAGTCCCAACGCAAAAAAGTTTATTTCCGGTAACGCTTTCGTTGGGCGCTTCTGATACAGCAATATTAAGTGAACTACTTCCAGATTTGCAACAAATTGGTTACCAGGTAGAACCCTTTGGCAACAATAGTTTTGTGATACAAGGGATCCCTGCCGACGTAGAACCAGGAAACGAAAAAAATGCCATCGAACTATTAATTGAACAATACAAACATTATAGTTCAGAAATTAATTTTAGCAGACGCGAAAAAATTATCAGGTGTATGGCACGTCAACAAGCTATTAAAACGGGCCAGACTTTAGGACAAAAAGAAATGCAAGCACTGATTGAATCTCTTTTTGCGTGTACCACACCTGGCGTTACACCTGCTGGAAGCCCTACCTACATAGAATACAAAGAAGATTACTTAGATCAGCTTTTTGGGAAGTAAGCGCGCAACATAGTATTGCGGCGAATTTTAATACCTAGTTTTTATTGTACAATACTTGTATAAATTGCTCTACTGCCCTTCGCACATTAGATGCTGTAGTGGTATGGTTATTTACAAGTACTGAAAATATGAGCGTCTTTCCTTTTTTAGTAATTAAGTAGCCACTAAGTGCTACTTGGCCACTCAGGGTACCTGTTTTAGCAAAGATTTTACCATTCAGATTTTTATAATTACTACTAAGCGTTCCGCCTGCTTCGCCACCTGTAGGGAAAATATTTTGAAGCCTTTCAAATGAATAAGACTTGTACATTTTATGCAGGATGCTGGTGAAATTTTCAGGCGTAAATAAATTATACCTACTTAAACCACTACCATCCACCCAAGATGGCTTTTGTGCTAAATCTGCTAAATCATTGGCGAGTAAATAAGCAATGGTTTTTTTATCATCAAAGCTTTGGTGCAACCCCTTTCCTACCATCAAAAGCGCCTGCTCTGCATAAAAATTATCGCTGCGGTGCATGAGTGGCTTTAATAAAGAATCGAGGGGACGCGAATAAATGGTAGTTGCTGTAGCCGGCGCATTTGTTTCACGCGCAGCATCTAAAGCAATCACTTTTGTACCACCCAGTGCTTCAGATAAAAGTGAAGCCTCGAGTGTTAAAGGAGCAGTTGTCCAATTGGATGTGCGGTAAGGAATTTCTTCAAACTTTGTTTTTGAAGTGTCCGCTTGTACAAAAAACTGATTGCCAGCCATTTGCCTAGATACGCCGAAACCGTTATTGATATTGCTTTGTAATCCTTTGGTAGAATCTTTAAAAAACGAAGGAGTCACTGTTAATTGTGCACCGTTATTTGTAAACCGTACCACATTACCATACATTGGAAAAGCAGAACGTGAAGGCATATAAGACGCATCATAATCATCCCAAGACCAACCCTGTCCAAATGGCTTAGCTTTAAAATTTGATGCATGTAAATAAATTTTATCGGCGCCTTTTAAAACATTAAAAAATGGATGTGAAGCATATTCTGGTTGTAAAAAAGTAGGATCACCAGTAGCATAAACGTGCATACCAGAATCGGTGGCTAAAATTTGTGCCGCAGCAACGCTATCGCCTAAGTATTTTAATGCAGCAAAACAGGTGACTATTTTTGTATTGCTAGCCGGTACAAAAAATTTATTGGACTGATAAGAAAATAAATTGGTGTTAGACGCCGGATCATATACATGTATACCAATATGAGCGCCAGATAAATTATTTACTTGTAAGATATTTTGATTGGCTGCTTTTTGCAGTTTTTGTTGTACAGCGCAAGCGGTAAATTGTAAAACAGCAACCATTAATACCGTTGCTTTACCTATACGAACCATGATTTTCATGCATTGTTATTTTGTATCCTAAATATACGGCTATAATCTTTCAACAGCGCGCATCCAACGCTCCGGAATTTCATTTTTACCTGCATATAAATAATCTTTATGGCTGCAAGCCACAAATTCGCCGTCATGTAATTGCATCCACCAGCGACCTGTTCTTTTGCTTTGCAAGAAAACGGTTTGCACTTCGGCAAATGCCATGGTAAATTCATTAAACTCGTTTCGGTTGGCAAGTGACGCTTCTTGTTTGCCCCTATTCACACCATCCATTACATACCATAACATATGTGCAATTTGCTTGGCAGTCATTTGATGAACGTCTTTTTCAGGCATGTAACCATATATACCAATGGTGTTACAAGTATGACTCATACCCGCATACTGCGTTAAGGTACAAGCTTCCTCGCCATTAAATCCATTGGGCGATAATTGATTGGCAGGTGCATGTGCATGTTGTATGGCAGCAATATCAAACGAAAATAAATGTGAGTTACGGATAGCAGGTTCCATTTCAGAAATATCTTCTTTAACCTTTCCGAGACGGTAGCAATCAAATCTGAATTTATCAATGGTTTCAAGCATTTGGGGATGCATAAAATAACTTTGAAACCCAATATGATTATAATGTTTTAAATGATTGGGCATACCGGTAAATAATTCTACTAAAAAATTATCGGCTGGTAATACGCTCTCCATATCCATATCAATGCGTGCATCCACACAAACCGCATCAATAATTTTATTTTCGTTTACATAAGACTGATACTGCGCCATGGTGACGTCATGCGAACCACCTAAAATCACAACTTTTTTTCCAATAGCAGTGAGTTCACTAATGACCATACGAAGCGCTGCATAACTATCCTGTAAGGTCGCGCCGCATTTAACGTTACCAATATCTGCTACCGTTACGGCTGTATGCCAATGGTATAAATTATAGAATGCTAGTCTTATGGCATCTGGCGCATCAGTGCTGGTATATTCAATGCCAGCACCGCGCATTTCACCACAACCTACTAAAACAATATCTGCTTTTTCTAGATCTGGGAATGTTTGATCGTATACCGCAATATGCGTTCCTAATTGTGTGTCTTTGAAGCCTTCATCCTGGGTTAATTGAGCAATATTAACGGGCTCCAGAAAATCAATCACAGAATCTAAAGAGGAACTTGGCATAGCTGTTTATTTGTGTCACTATAACGTGTAACCAGCCCTAAAATTGCGTCTAAACCCTAGATTTCTGTATACTTATAGCCTACCCCCCTCACCGAATGGAAGTACTGAGGATGGCGACTATCGGCTTCAAAATATTTCCGAAAACTGAGGATGAAATTATCGATTGTTCGGGTGGTTGGATATACTTGATACCCCCACACTACTTGAAGTATTTTTTCACGGGTTACCACTTCACCTTTATTTTCGATGAGTAGTTTTAAAAGCATCACTTCTTTTTTACTAAGTTCGACATTGTCGCCACTATAGCAAACAGCCGTTTGTGCTTTAAAATCGATGGTATTGCTACCAAATGAATAGGTATCTGCAATGGTATTTTTATCTTGAATCCGCTTACTTTTATCAATGAGTTTTTCTACGCGGAGTAGCAACTCTTCTAGGTTAAAAGGCTTAGTTAAATAATCATCAGCGCCTTTTTTTAACCCCATTACCCTATCCGTGCTAGCGTTTTTGGCACTTAGCATTAAAATGGGTACTTCATTGTTTGCTACACGAACGGCCTCAGTAACCGCAATACCATCCAGCTCTGGTAGCATGATATCCATAATTATCAAATGAAAGAACTCGTTGGAAATTTTTTTAAGGGCTACAGCACCGTCAAAAGCAGAAGTAACCTCATACCCTTCCATCTCCAAGTTGAGCTTTAGGGTTTCGTGGAGGTTTTCCTCGTCTTCTACTAATAATATGGAACCTTTGGTATTTGGCATTAGCTATTAAATGTAACAACAAAAATACTGCCTTGTGGTTTGTTATCTGTCACAGAAATGTTTGCATTGTGATTTTCAGCAATTTTTTTGCACAAATAAAGCCCTAGACCCGTGCCTTTGGTATTACGGGTAGCTTCGGAGCCAATTCGGTAAAACTTTTCAAAGATTTTAAGTTTTTCGGAGGCGGGGATGCCTTTTCCACTATCAATAACCTCTAGTTTAATATG
>Ga0102921_1000410_pt1 | contig 14922 bp, 14 predicted proteins | sample Colrivmeta156802_FD_78205 | JGI IMG/M metagenome (GOLD analysis project Ga0102921, IMG submission 78205) | Estuarine microbial communities from the Columbia River estuary - metaG 1568-02 | ecosystem: Environmental > Aquatic > Marine > Intertidal zone > Estuary | place: USA: Columbia River...
ATCGCTCCCGATGCTGTTGTTTCTAACATGGAATTTCCCTTGATTTCCGGCATTTCCTGCGGCAGAAACTACAATTCGTCCAGGTGATAAGTCAAGCAAGGATTCAATCAAATCGGAAGCGGGATCGTTTCCGTCATGACTGCCTAAATAATCGCCTAAAGAAATATTAATGACTGCTGGTTTACCCAAGGAATCAGCCACCTTGAAAATATAATCGCAGGCATCCGCTATCGTTAAGGTCCAGTTGGGTAAATTAAAATTAGTTTCAACTACGATGAGGTCCGCTTCAGGGGCTGCCCCTTTGTTTTTAAGGTTTGCTCGTGCATTTCCTGCCGCCATTCCAGCAACCGTGGTACCATGTGCTGTGACGGTTTCCAAACTGGTACAGGTCCCCGCATTAATGGACGAACTATCCCAAACAATACCGTAATTATAGGGCTGTGGCGGATTTGCACCCGTTACCGAATGGTCCCAATACCGTAAAACCCTTGTTTTTCCTGTGGCGGTTTTGAAATCCGGATGATTGAAATCAATTCCTTGATCAATTACACCCATAATAATTCCTTTGCCAGTGTAGGCTGTATCTACGCCATTCAATCCTTGATGGACTAAATTTATTTGATGTTTTACCAAGGCGCTATCCGCTAAGGCTTGTGGACGAGAAACAGAAAAATATAGGCCTTCTACCATGCAAAAACCGTTAGCATCAAGCAATTGACTCGGTTTGGCGTTAAAGTAAAGGTAAGCTGAAGTGCGTTGTTTCGTGATGATGCCTAGCGATGCTAAGGTTTGTTGATTATGGGGTGTGTTTGAAGCACTTAAGCAAAGTTCTTGGTTCGGATTTGCTTTTGCGAATTCATTGAACGAAAATCCATGAAAATCACGCTGCTGTGCCATTGTAGACCACGAGGTTAATCCAACAATACAGCAGATTAACATTTTTTTCAAATTGAAATGCTTGGTGAAGCACGTAGAAATTCCCATGGAAGTAAAAATAACGTATTTTTGGGAATTCGAACTTCAAAAATAATTCTGAATCAATGAAATTGCTAAAAACTAACCTTGCGCTTTCCTTTTTGTTTTTAGGTGCGCTATCCTTCGCTCAACCCATTCCGGGAACCTTAAATTGGTACAATGGAACTGGCACGGGAATGTCCACTGAATTGGCATACAAGAAACTCTTGAAAAAGAAAAAGTCAAGTCCTGTTATCGTTGCGGTAATCGATTCTGGTGTTGATTTAGAGCATGAAGACTTGCAAGGTAAAATATGGACAAACACCAAAGAAATTCCAGGAAATAAAAAAGACGACGATGGAAATGGATACGTGGATGATGTGCATGGCTGGAATTTTCTAGGAAATGCCAATGGGAAGAACCAAGAAAAAGCACGATTAGAGAAGGCAAGAATAGTTAAGAAATACGGTCAAAAATATGAGGATATAGATCCTGAGACGTTGGCCTATGACCCAATTCACGAAATGTATGTGAATGCCGAAAGTTCATTGAATGAGGATGTGTCTCAATACGAGCCATATCGTGATATGATCGGTAAAGGAATGTTTGATAAAGAAACAGAAGATTATTTACGAGATCAGTTAGAATTCAACTTGAATCCTAACTTTGATGACCGTTCATTAATTGGTGATAATCCTGATGATTTTAACGATAAATTTTATGGCAATGGTGACGCGGAAGGACCGGATGCCTTGCACGGTACGCACGTTGCTGGAATTATTGGTGCAGTAAGAGGAAATAAAAAAGGGGGAGATGGAGTGGCAGATAACGTGTTGATTATGTCGGTTCGTGCGGTTCCAAATGGGGATGAGCACGATAAAGATGTAGCGAACGCGATCCGATACGCAGTGGATAATGGAGCAAAAGTGATCAACATGTCTTTTGGTAAGAGCTTTTCTCCTTACCATGAAAAAGTCCAAGAGGCCATTCAATATGCAGTGTCTAAAGATGTTTTGATGATTCATGCAGCAGGAAATGATGCGTCAGATATTGACTACACAGATAATTTCCCTAAAAAACCAGCCTTTGATTACATCGATTCTACCAGTAGAAAGTTATTCCTGAATATTGGAGCCAATACGAAGGAAGCCGGGGACGCCTTGGTTGCATCATTTTCAAATTTTGGAGCCATGGAAGTAGATGTGTTTGCACCAGGAAACGAAATCTATAATTCAGTCCCTCAAAGTGGGTACAAGAATTTGCAAGGTACCTCTATGGCTGCGCCCATGGTAGCCGGAGTGGCCGCTTTGCTAAAATCTCGTTTTCCTCAAGCAACAATGCTGGAAATTAGTGACGCAATGACGCGAACAGCCACCAAGTATGATCAATTGACTAGCATTAGTATTACGGGTGGTATCGTTAATGTGTACAATGCAGCAAAATATCTTCAGAACCTTTATAAATAATGAAATTCCTTTCATTCGGTGTTCTTGTTTTATGGTATTGCGCAACAGCGTTTTCACAAAAGAAAATCACCACTGTAGAGCGTTTGAATTCCCTTATGGATTCGTGGCATAAGAACGCGGCCCTGGCCAAGTTCGACGAGTATTTTGCGGCAACCTCTGATAATTTTGTGTTTTATGGTACAGCACCCGCAGAGAAATGGGATAAGGAAGCGTTCAAGACCTTTTGTAAGCCTTATTTCGATTCTACCCGAACATGGAAGTTTACGCCATCCAATCGCGTTTGGAATTTCTCAAAAGACGGAAAAACGGCATGGTTTGATGAAGACCTGCAAACATGGATGTTAGATTGTCGCGGGAGTGGGGTGTGTGAAAAGACAAAACATGGATGGAAATTGGCATATTATAACCTGAGTGTGGTGATTGAGAATGAAAAAATTCAGGAGTTTATTAAGCTTCGTAAAAATTAAATGATCCTTTCCGAATTTCGATCTTTCGTAAAGAATTCCTTACAGCAAATTTATTCAAGTAATGAATTAGATCAACTTGCGAAAAGCTTGTTGATGAGTCGCTTGAAGATGGATTCGACCACCTATCTTTTATCTTCCGAAACTAAGGTGTCCGATGAAATATTAGTTCAATTAAGGGACGATGTGGACCGTCTTTTCAGGCACGAGCCCTTGCAATATGTGCTGGGTTGCACCTCTTTTTATGGCCTTGAAATTCAATGTAGCCCTGCTGCACTCATCCCCCGTCCGGAGACTGAAGAGTTGGTGGATTGGGTCTTAAGCGAAGTTCAATTGCCTTCTTGCGCGTTGATTGATTTAGGCACGGGAACCGGTTGCGTGCCGCTGGCAATCAAAGCTGAACGTCCGTCGTGGGTAGTTTCTGCGATAGATGTGAGTCAAGAGGCCTTAGCACTGGCGCGTTCAAATGGATTTAAGTTGAACCTGGATGTTCACTTTGAGGAAGTAGATTTATTGCAAGACCTGTCGGTTCTATCCTTCAAAGACACCTTTAATGTGGTAGTATCAAATCCTCCGTATATACCTCATACAGAGTCATTGTCGATGTTGCCTAATGTATTGAATCATGAGCCACACCTTGCTTTGTTTGTTCCTGATACAGATCCTTTACTTTTTTATCGCCGCATCGTAGCGTTCTGTGAACAGTATTTGAGTATTGATGGCTATGTATTCGTTGAAATTCATGAAGAGTTATCTGCAGCGACCATGCAATTATTTCATGAGTCGGGGTTTGCTAACATTGAATTGAGGAAAGATTTGCAAGGAAAACCGCGTATGATTAAGGCACAACGTGTATCTTTATCCTGTGAATCTGGAAGAAGCAAAAGCTAAAATTTTATCCTTGTCTGCTGAACTGAATAGGCACAATGACTTGTATTATATTCAGGCAAAACCAGAGATTTCCGATCAAGCATTTGATTTCCTACTTGAAGAGTTAGAGGCCCTTGAGGCTTCGTTTCCAGCCTTAGCACTTCCAAATAGTCCTACAAAACGTGTTGGTGGTGATATTACTAAAAAGTTTGAGTCTGTTCGGCATGAATACCCCATGCTTTCCTTGGCGAATACCTATTCCGAAGAGGAAATTCAAGAATGGGCCGGACGAATTTCTAAAGCAGGTTTGGATGACTTGGAATTTGTGTGTGAGTTAAAGTACGATGGGGTAGCGATTGGATTGCGTTATGAGATGGGTGAGTTGGTTCGCGCGGTAACGCGTGGAGATGGAGAGCAGGGGGAAGATATTACCGCCAATGTTCGAACCATACGAACGGTTCCTTTGAGTTTAAAAGGCGATTTTCCTGATAAATTTGAGATTCGAGGCGAAGTGTTTATGCCGCTTGATGCCTTCGAGAAGCTAAATGCATCGCGCGATGAAGCAGGTGAGGAGCGTTTTGCGAACCCAAGAAACACTACTGCAGGCACACTAAAAATGCAAGATTCTTCCATCGTTGCTACCCGTGGTCTTGATACCTTTTTGTACGGCGTGTATGGAAACGAGTTGCCGTTTCAATCACACTTGAATGCAGTGAAAGCCGCCGGTTCATGGGGGTTTAAAATTCCTTCAGAGGCGCACGGATATATCTCAAGTACAACCACGATAGCCGGTGTAATGGATTTTATTCACTATTGGGATGAACACCGTAGTGGATTACCGTTTGAAATCGATGGCATCGTTATTAAAGTGAACTCTTATGAGCATCAGCGCAGGTTAGGCTTTACCGCTAAATCACCTCGTTGGGCTACAGCCTTTAAGTTTAAGGCAAAACAAGTCCAAACACGCTTGCTTTCTGTAGATTATCAAGTGGGTAGAACCGGCGCAATTACGCCCGTAGCTAATTTATCCCCAATTTCACTTGGTGGCACTACGGTAAAACGAGCCTCACTTCATAATGCAGATCAAATTGAAAAGTTTGATTTACACCTAGATGATCTTGTATTTGTAGAAAAAGGCGGTGAGATTATCCCCAAAATTGTCGGACTAGACCTTGCAAAACGCTTGCCGAATGCTATGCCAGTAGGGTTTATTACGCATTGTCCAGAATGTCATTCTGTTCTTGTTCGTGAGGAAGGAGAAGCTCAACATTTTTGTCCAAATCAACTATCTTGCCCCCCTCAGGTTATCGGTAGAATTCAGCATTTCGTTTCCCGTAAAGCGATGAATATCGATGGAATCGGTGAAGAAACTGTAGCGCAATTAGTGAATGAAAAAGTAATTTCAACCTTGGCGGATTTATACGACTTAACACGAGAACCCTTGCTTTCGCTGGATAGAATGGCTGATAAATCTGTAGATAATTTGCTCGCCGGTATAGAGGCCAGTAAGCAAGTGCCATTTGAACGGGTGCTCTTCGGTTTGGGAATACGTTTTGTTGGTGAAACGGTCGCGAAAAAATTAGCTCATGCCTTTGGTACTATGGATACGCTTCAAATTGCTACATTTGAAGAACTTTTAGCTGTTGATGAAATTGGAGAGCGCATTGCAAATTCTTTGATCTCATTTTTTAATAACCAGGAAAGTATTCATCTGATAACACGATTGAAGCTTCATGGACTTAAAATGGAGGTTGAGAAACGAGCTCTGAGTTCAACAGTACTTGAAGGTAAAACATTGGTTGTGAGCGGTGTGTTTGATTCGTTCTCAAGGGATGAGTTAAAACATTTAATTGATGTGAATGGAGGTAAGAATACAGGTTCCGTTTCAGCTAAAACTGATTTTTTGGTTGCAGGTGAAGGGATGGGGCCAAGTAAATTGAAAAAAGCGACAGATTTGGGAGTAACCATTTTGTCTGAAGAAGAATTTAAAAACCTGATAGGGTATGGCAAATAATAGCATGTGGGCATCCACAAAATCATTGATGGTTGTAATTAACTATGTAAATGAAATTCAATTGCGCGATTATCGACGTGCTTTGGATGCAATTTTAGATAAAAGTCATGTTAAAAAACTAACGATTATTGTAAACGTGCCGAAGGAAGTGGATAAAGCTACTTTACCGCCGCACTTCTTGATTTATTACAACAGCCCCTTGGACTATTCGTTCATGGGGAAGTTGAAAGATGTTCTTCTGATGCGCGAATTGGAAAAGTCCTTTGATTTACTTTTATGGATGGGTTCACTGCAACAAAAGGTGTATCCAGAATTAAAGAATACCCAATTCAAACGTAAGGTGGTAGTGAACGATTCGGATGATGCTTATTTTGACTTGCAATTGCAAACCAAGGAGGAAAGCCCGATTGAATTATTAAATTTTGTAACAAACACACTCGATAAAATCGAATTATATGACTAACATTTTCAAAGGCTCGGGAGTTGCTCTAGTAACTCCATTTAACCAAGACATGCAAATTGATTTCGATGCCTTGGCAAGTTTGGTTGAATATCAAATCGATAACGGAACGGATTTTTTGGTGGTACAAGGAACTACAGGTGAATCACCAACCTTGTCGAAATCCGAAAAAATGGATGTCTTGAACGAAGTCATTGAAATCAATGAAGGACGTTGTAAAATTGTTTATGGAGTAGGAGGTAATAATACGGCTGCAGTGGCAGAATCCTTGGCTGATTTACCAAAAGGTGTAGATGGTATTTTGTCCGTTTCACCCTATTACAATAAACCCATTCAAAAAGGAATCGTAGCGCATTATAAAATTGTAGCGGATTCAACAGATTTACCGATTATCCTGTATAATGTTCCCGGACGAACAGGTTCGAATGTAGCCCCAGAAACTACCTTGGAATTAGCAGAAGTAAGAAATATTGTTGCGGTTAAAGAAGCATCTGGTAATATGGAACAGATCATGCAAATCATTAAATATCGTCCTTCCGGTTTTGGTGTGCTGTCTGGAGATGATAACTTAACCATGCCCTTGATTGCTGCCGGTGCGGATGGCGTTATTTCAGTTGTTGCCAACGCGTTTCCAGCCTTGTTTTCTAGCATGGTTCATGCCGCTATGCGTGGCGAGCTAGATGCAGCGCGAGAGGCACATTATAAGCTATTTGATGTAACTAAAATGTTTTTTGAACAAGGGAATCCAGGTGGGGTAAAGGCTGCCTTGGCACACATGGAACTCATGGATGAATTCATGCGATTACCGCTTTTTCCCGTGTCTGATGAATTAAGAAAACGAATTGAGAAAGAAACTACCGCAATCCTTGGGTAGAACCTTGTGCATCGTTGCACTGATTGCGCTCTTCGTAAATTGTTCACATCCGAAAGAGAATTCGGATACTAAGAATCCACCTCCTTCTGAAAACCCTCCTTCTAATGGCGGAGATTGTATTGGGGTGCCGAAGATCAAAAAGGAAATTGACTTGGTGTCAATTAACCAAACAAACCCAGAAATTTTTGTGAGCCTTGCTTATGCAAGTTCGGATAATTTTATGCACGAAGTGCTATACCTTAAATGGAAGGAAGCCTATCTTCAAAAACCAGTTGCCTTGATGTTGAATAAGGCCCAAGAACGGCTTACATTCCTCAAACCCGGTCTACATCTGCTTGTTTATGATGCAGCTCGACCCCTGTCGGTACAACAGCACATGTGGAATGCCTTGGATTCAATTCCCGTTAAAGAACGTGTCAAATTTGTGAGCTCCCCACGTGGTAAAAGCTTGCATAACCTGGGGTGTGCAGTAGATTTAACCATCTGTGATGCCAAGGGAATTCCGTTGGATATGGGGGCGGGATTCGACGATATTCGGTTAATTGCTTATCCAATGCATGAGGCGAAGTTTTTAGCTGATGGAAGCTTAACGATGCAGCATGTGGAAAACAGAAAGCTACTTCGTCGGGTAATGCGCTATGCAGGTTTTACAGGAATTCCAACTGAATGGTGGCATTTTAACGCCTATTCAAAAAAGGAAGCACTCGAAAGGTTTCAGGTCATTGAAACCGAAGAATCGATTGATCAATAAGTTAAGTTGAGTACTGTCGTATCAAATGGGGTTGTGGTTACTCCAAGGATTCCCGTGTTTGATGTGCCAAATACTGCGTATTCAATCGAGTAAAGGCTGTTGCCATCATTAATACAGAAAATGGAAGTGTCTTGAAAACCATAAAGGTGATTTGTTCCTGAAAAACAACATTCACTGCAACCGGTTTTTCCTTGTTGGCGAAGAAATTGAAGGTGATCATTGTTTGCTGCGTTGTTGTTGAAAATTTTTATTTCTACCCAAGATTTTGCGGTAGTGCTTACGTTTCGGATGTTGGTTTCTTTTAATTTTAATTGCGAGTAGTACACTTCTTCCTCTTGCTCGAAATATAGGTTTTTCTTAACGTATAAGGTGTATTTCTCTGTACGCGTACGGTCAAACGTAAAGCTATATTTTCCATCTGCTCCAGTTACAGCGCTCGCAATCATTGCGTATTGGTTATTTCCTGCCGCAATTCCATATAACGATACTTCTGCACCAGCTAAGGGCTGATTGAAGGACGCATCGGTGATTACTCCTTCCAAGGTGAATGTGCCAGCACCCTTGTTGCATCCAAATAGCAACAATAGAACTAAACTAAGTGACAGGATTAATAATCGCTTCATGCATTAAAGGTAGAAATTATTTCTGCTATCTTTTCCTTTGGGACAAACAAGAAGTCTGAGGTGACACGCTGTTTCCCATGTTCTTCTACCAATCTACCGTCATATAATCCGAATTGGGTGTAATTTATCGCGGCGAAAAAGCTACAAAATTCATCGACAAAGCGCTCCGAAATTTCTATTTGAACGATTGGTCGTAAACGGTTCAATTCCATTCCAATGCTCGAAAACACCGTCCATTCGTATCCTTCAATATCGCATTTTATGTAATCCAAGCGCGGTAGCGAGGCTAAGAATTCATTGGCTGCCAATACGGGAACAATTAAATGGTCGGGGGTTGATTTTGCTTCTTCTTCAGAGATTACATGAGGTAATCCGGTACGCATTACGCCGTGTTGGACAGGCATCACCATGTGTAAATTCCCGGCCGCATTACCGAGTGCCGCATGAATCAGATTAACCTGTTTGTGACTTGATAGTATTATTTCTAATCGCTTGAAAAACATAGGTATAGGCTCAATAGAGTAAAGTGTTCCTTTAGTATTTTTTCTAGCAAATAATTTCGAGAAATACCCAAGGTTCGCACCGATGTCTAATACGATATCTTCCGATTTGATGAGCTTCCGTGTGGCATAATGGAATTTAAACCGTTCATCCGATTTAAGCAATCCCAAATCGTATAATAAGAAGAAGCCCCGCTGCATGCAAGCCAGGTACATGGAGGTAGGCAGGATTCGGTAAAGGATCTTTTTGATTCTGACGATCATCCCTGCGAAATTACGCCATTTGTGGCTATTTTTATGCAAAAATTAACGATGAAGTCAACGATCCTTATTTTCTTGTGTTTTCTGAATATCCTTGTTCTTGCCCAACCTGCACTAGAACTCAAAGAAATTATGAAAGGACAGGACTTTACCGGGTACTGGCCGGAATCTCCCCAATGGAATTTAGACGGTTCAGCGGTTTATTTTCGTTGGAATAAGGACGGTAAAGAAGAATCTGAACCCTACCGTTATCTCGTCAAAACGGGTGCGCTTTCTCCAATAACAGAACTTGAAATGGCAGCGGTTGTTGGGTATGACCAACGCCAAGCTAATTTCACGAATCAACTTTCCTTACTTGAACATAGCCTGGTACTAACTGATCGAAAAACCCTTAAGTCCACTATTTTATTTCAAACCGATCAATTCATTTCCGACATTAATCGGTATTCCGCTTCGGAAGCTACTTTGCGTATTAATGGAGATTTTTATGCTTTGTCCTTTAATGCTTCGGGAATGCAAAAGTTGACTCAGTTAACCCGGTATGTTGAACCCAAAAAAGCAACATCGAAGGATTCAACGCATTTGCAAAAACAGCAAACCGCCTTGTTTGAGTACATCCGAGATCAACAACCAACGGATAAAAAGAAGGATAAATCTCCGTTTGAGGTCGTTAAAGAAACCGAGCTTCCTGCTGGATTTGGCGCGATCTCAGGCCGTTATTTAGACCCCGCACATCGGGTGGTTTTTATACGAACCGAGGAGGCTGGTGAGGGGCAGAACACCCTGGTTCCACAATTCATTACGGCCTCAGGTTATGTTCGTTCTATGGAGGCGCGCGCTAAGGTTAGTGAAAATGAACCAAACCAACAGATGTATCTTCATGTATTGGATAAAGATACCATGGTGACTCTCAGTTTTTCTTCGCTTTCCGACATTCGTAAGAAACCAAGTTATATGGATACAGTAGGAGGGATGTTCTTTCAAAAAGATCGCCCACTCTTTGTGCATGATCCAATCTTTGCTATAAATAAACCCCTTGCATTGCTTGACGTTCGGGCGGCGGATAACAAAGACCGATGGATTGTTTCGGTAAACTTGTTGAATGGAGAAATTACTGAATTAGAACATCAACACGACGAGGCATGGATTGGAGGGCCTGGCATTAATGAATGGAATATGTCAGCCGGAATCCTTGGGTTTGTTCAGCAAGATGAAGTGATTTATTTTCAATCCGAAGAGAACGGGTTCTCCCAATTGTATGAATTGAATTTGACTACCAAGAAAAAGGAACTCGTATACCCAGGTGGACAAGGATTTGAAATTAGCGAAGTAATGCTGAGTAAAGATGGGCAACGTTATTTTATCATTCATAACGCTAACAATCCGAGGGCGCTTCAAGGGGCGTGGTTGCATCGCATCCACAGAAAGTTAGTTCCCGTAATATCCAATGCATCTGGAGGGTTTAAAGACTTGACCATTTCACCAAATGAACAACAAGTTGCTTATTTGAACGCTACCGCGAATGCTCCGTGGGAGTTATTTATTGGAAGCATGGATAAGCCTGCAATTCAGCTTACCAAGTCACAATCTCCTATATTTAGTGCCTATCCGTGGAGAACACCTGAATACATCACCTTCAAAGCGAGTGACGGAGCAAATGTGTATGCACGCCTATATCAACCTGCGGCTGCTAAAAAGAATGGCGCGGCGGTCTTGTTCGTTCACGGCGCGGGGTATTTACAGAATGCGCACGCTTGGTGGAGTCATTATTACCGAGAGTATATGTTTCATAACCTATTGGTGGATCAAGGATATACGGTCTTAGATGTTGATTATCGAGCCAGTGCAGGGTATGGACGAGATTATCGCACCGCAGTGTACCGACACATGGGGGGACGGGATGTGCAAGATTTTATTGATTCTAAAAAATTCCTTGCCACGTTATCCATCGATACCAACAGGGTTGGTATTTATGGCGGATCCTATGGTGGGTTTGTAACGCTAATGAGTTTATTCCAACATCCGGATGCCTTTGCATGCGGCGCAGCCTTACGTTCGGTTACCGACTGGGCGTATTATAATCACGAATACACCAGCAACATATTAAATTACCCTGAAACGGATCCTGCTGCTTACCAGAAAAGTTCACCGATTTATTACGCCGAAGGATTGAAAAAACCCCTGTTGATGCTGCATGGAATGGTTGATGATAATGTCCAGTTTCAGGACATTGTACGACTCCAACAGCGCCTCATTGAATTAGGAAAAACGAATTGGGAGTTGGCGGCTTATCCGGTTGAAGCACATGGGTTTACTGAGTCCTATTCATGGTATGATGAGTACCGAAGGATTTATGAATTATTTGAAAAGAATTTGATTAAAAAGTAAGATGAAAGTTATCGAATTAACAAGCGTTGAAGAAATGATGGCTACCTATGAAGTACTCACAGAATTGTATCCATCATTAACCAAAGAAGAATATACTACCGAATTATCCTTTATGACTCAACACAATTATTCTCAAGTGGCAGTTTTTGAAGAAGATAGGTGTCTGGGAGTATCGGGTGTTTGGATTGGAAATAAATTATGGTGCGGAAAATACCTTGAAATTGACAACATTGTGGTTTCCGAAAAAATAAGAAGTAACGGGGTGGGTAAGTTGATCGTCGACTATCTGGAGGAAAAAGCTAAAGCGCTCGGGTGCAATATGATGGCCTTAGATTCCTATACCACAAATTTCAAAGCACATAAATTCTTTTACAACGAAGGCTTTTCGCCTAAAGGCTTTCATTTTATACATTTGTTAGACAAAGGAAAAATTAGATAATATGATGCGAATGTTGATTTTTATTGTGACAGGGGCCATTGCAATACACGCTTATGCGTTAGTCTCACCACCAGATTCATTGCATCCAAATGAACTTGAACTTCCGTTAATGAAAGGAAATATACCAATCATTAAACACCTGGGATATGCCTTTCAATATTCGGAAAAACATGAACAAGCCTTTTGGGTGGGTTATGAATTAACTAAAAAGGAAACAGAAAAAGCATTTGAACGAACCGATGAATTCATCCCTGATCCTGCTGTTTCTACAGGAACGGCTACGGTAGCTGATTATTTGAAATCAGGGTATGACCGCGGTCATCTAGCGCCTGCAGCGGATATGGGTTGGTCGCAACAAGCCATGGCTGAATCGTTTTATTTCAGTAATATGAGTCCACAAGAGCCGGGGTTCAATCGCGGGATATGGAAAAACCTAGAGGAACAGGTAAGAACTTGGGCGAAAGCGTATGACAGTATTTATGTGGTTACAGGTCCTGTATTGAAAGATGGGTTGGTACAACTTGGTCCAAATGGGGTGTCGATTCCGAAATACTATTACAAAGTAATTCTTGACAATACAGGAGATGATGCCAAAGCGATTGGATTTCTGATGCCGAATCAAGCAAGTAAAGAGCCCCTGGAAAAATTTGCAGTATCGGTAGATCAAGTAGAGCAAGAAACAGGCATTGATTTCTTTAATAAACTGCCGGATTCACGAGAAAATGCATTTGAAAAAGAGGTTTGTATTCCCTGCTGGACATGGACAATAATTAATTCCCCTTCTCCGAATCCAAGTACTTCACCGCAATCGGGTGTACCTCAAACACAATGTAAAGGAATGACAAAAGCAGGTGCTCGATGTAAGCGAATGACGGGGGATGCCGATGGGTTTTGTTATCAGCATAAACCTTGATTACATCTTATCTTGAGTTAAGGTAAGGATTAATTCATTTCCTGTATTTTCGGAGAATGAATCGAGCTGATTTTATTCGAATTTCTTTATTGGGTGGAATAGCGACAACGAGTAAATTTGGAATGAATACCTTGTTAAATCAATTGAATGATTGGCCAGACCTTGGGTTTGAAATGCCAGTAATGTTCGTAGGGCACGGCGCGCCAAATGTGGCTGCAGAACAGAATGAGTATACCATGGCCTGGGCAACAATGGCAGAAGGAATGCCAAAGCCCAAAGCCATCTTATGTATTTCGGCCCATTGGTTAACACATGGGCAAACGAATATCTGTTCGGCTACTAAGCCTGAAACAATGTATGACTTCGGTGGAATGGACCCGCGCTTGTATACCATGAAATATCCCGCACCGGGGGATCCCGAATTAGCCGCCTATCTTCAACAAGAATTAAAAACCAGTTCACTTCAATTAGATGATCAGTGGGGCTTTGATCACGGAACATGGTGCGTGCTTTACCACATGTTTCCAAAGGCAGATATTCCTGTCCTTCAAATGAGTGTGGACTACAGCAAGAGTGAGGCCTTTCATTATCAATTTGGACAGGAGTTAGCAAAACTTCGAAAAAAAGGAATCTTAATTTTAGCATCGGGAAATATCGTTCACAACCTCGGTCAAGCGATTTTTAATGAGCATGCGCGCTACGAATGGGCGGAACAGTATGATGCGCAAGCGAAACAGTGGTTAGAACAACGAAATGATAGCATGTTCATAAACCGAATAGCTCAGGGGAGCTTATCAAAACTTGCCATACCTACACCTGATCATTATTATCCACTCCTGTATACGCTTGGAATGAAAGATGCGAAGGATGAGCTCTTGTTTTTTAATGAAAAAGTAAACTACGGATCCGTTTCTATGCGCTCCATGGTTTATGGAAAATTATAGCCATTTGTAACCTCCTTGTATATTGTCCGTAAGATGCCATCGTTACAAAATTTTAACCATGGCACAATATCAACAAAGTCTAAGAAGTAAAGTAGTACGCGAAGCTAAATTGAAACTTTCCGTACACCGTGAGCAAGGAACCAAGTCGACGATGTCGATTTTTGAAGTGGCTAACTTGATGGATCAAATCAAAAAAGAAAACGAGGCGTCAGAAAAAGAGCAATCGATTTTCTTTTCCATGAGTTTGAATTAATTAGTTATTCTCTAGATGTCGTTGGGGGAATTCCCTGTCGACATTATCGGAGTCGTACCGTTGAAGAAGCGATAATCACTCTGCAATAATCCCCGAGCCAATCAGCTCATAGTTCAGATACCAAGCGGCAAACTGACCGGGCGTAATTCCCCGCTGAGGTTTTTCGAATAAAATATAGAAGATTCCTTCTCTTTGAATTAAGGTTCCTTCTTGGAGTGCTTGACGGTAACGAATTCGAATGGAACAAGACACCCCATTTTCTAGCGATTCTTCAGGAATGGGTTGAATCCAATTGATTTCATTTGAACTCAGTTTAAGTGCTCGTCGATATAAGCCAGGATGTTCATCGGTTTGTCCTGAATAAATCACATTCGTTTGTGTATCTGTTGCCAATACAAAACTAGGTTCAGGTCTTCCGCCGATATGCAAGCCTTTGCGTTGTCCGATGGTGTAATAGTGCGCGCCTTGGTGTGTTGCAACCTGGTCTCCCATAGAAACTTCGTAGGTGAATGGCTTTGCTAATTCCACTACATGCGCTAAATCATGTGGTATCGTTTGGTAGCTGGCGTATTGTGGAAGCGTGTTAGGTATTTCTATAATCGGTCCAGGTTTAGCGGCTAATTGTTGCTGCAGAAAAGTAGGCAGACTAATTTTCCCCACAAAACATAGGCCCTGAGAGTCTTTTTTCTCTGCGGTGAGCAATCCTTGTTCGCTTGCTATTTCTCGCACTTGAGCCTTGGTTAAGTCA
>Ga0102921_1000413_pt1 | contig 14860 bp, 10 predicted proteins | sample Colrivmeta156802_FD_78205 | JGI IMG/M metagenome (GOLD analysis project Ga0102921, IMG submission 78205) | Estuarine microbial communities from the Columbia River estuary - metaG 1568-02 | ecosystem: Environmental > Aquatic > Marine > Intertidal zone > Estuary | place: USA: Columbia River...
ACATGAAATTTCATATAGCCTCCTTGGAACCACACTGATAATTAATCGAGTTGATACGCCAACTGAAGTGTCTGTATTTAATCTACTTGGCCAACGAATCTTAGTTCGTTCCCTAGCTGAGCCCGATAGTATTTCTCTGATTGGCTTACCAACAGGACGCTACCTTATTCGAATTAATGAATCGCTGACCTCCGTTTTCATTCCATGAGGTATTTATTGATAACTTTACTTAGCTTAGTTTCTACATTCGGATTTTCCCAGTCATTCTCCGTAAATCAAGGGCAGACTATTTCTGAATCAATGTCCCACGTTCCCAATTGTATCTCCATTCCAGTTTCAGGGCTACCCAATGTCATTGATCAATCATTCGGGTTAGCATCGGTTTGTCTCAACATTACCCATCCAGAAGTAGGTAACCTCACCATTAAATTGGTGGCGCCCGACGGCACCAAAGTCACTTTGTTTCATCAATTGGGGTATACTGATGATGATTTGATTAATACCTGTTTTGATGACCAAGGACCGCCCATTTATCTTCAATCAGCCCCCTTCACCGGTACGTTTAGAAGTCTCTTGCCCTTAGGACAAGTAAATAACGGTCAAAACCCAAACGGCACATGGTCGCTCTGGATTTATGACGATTGGCTCAGTGCAGGAGGTTCTGCCGGTTATTTTCAGGGTGTTACGTTGAATTTCAATGCCATGCCGGCGGTTCCGTTTAGTTTTCAGCAAAGTAACCTTCCCATCATTGAAATAAACACTCAAAATCAAGTCATAAATAATTACACAAAAGCCTTGGTGGAATTCAAAACCTTTGACCACCCTAGTGGGGTAAACGACATCCTTTCGGATGCGCCAAGTTATAATGCCAACGCCTTGGTGGAGTGGCAAGGATGGAGCAGTCCAGGCTTTCCAAAGAAGAATTTCGACATTGATTTAGTGGATGCATCAGGAACGCGTGTGGATTTTCCGCTACTCGGGATGCCTTCAGAAAATGATTGGGTGCTCAAAGGGGAGTTTTTAGACCGTACCTTAATTAAAAATAGCTTGGTGTTTTCCCTCTTCGAACGAATGGGACATTACGCGCCCAGAACGCGGGTGTGTGAGGTAGTATTGGATGGTGAATACATCGGCGTATACACCTTGCAAGAAAAGGTGAAACGAAATGATGAGCGGGTAAAGATCAATGCGCTAAACCCCGGGGAGCTTAGTTCTCCTGGCATTTCTGGAGGCTATATTTTTGAGATGAATCCAACCGGAGCCACCCCTGATTGGTACTCAAGTTATGCGCCAATCAATGATATCACTACGAATTACGACGTGGAATTTAAGGTGGTGTATCCCAAACGTCAAACAATTCCCAGTGTACAATTACAGTATCTAAAAGCCTATACCGATGCAATGGAGCAAGCGATTGCTGCGCCGAGTTATCAAGATTCAACACTGGGATATCGAGCCTTTGTTGATGTGTATTCCTTTATCGATTTTATGCTGCTGAGTGAGTTTTCAGCGAATTATGACACCTACGGACGCAGTTTTTATTTGGTGAAAGAACATCAAAGCGATAACGGGAAAATAAAAGCTGGACCCCCATGGGATTTTGATCGCACCTTTGGCTATGATTGGCCCAGTCCATACGGTTGGGTTTGGGACATCACGAATTATTATTGGCCCTTCCCTTTCTGGTGGTCCCGATTTTGGTCGGATGATCTCTACCGAAAAGAAACCGAATGCCGTTGGAAAAGTTATCGCATGGAGGCGCTCTCTGATGGCACCATTCAACAGGTAATGGATAGCCTTGAAACACGAATTGCTCAAGCTGTCCTGCGCAATGATGCCGTTTGGAAAGACCACAGTAATATTCCGTATGCAACCTATCGAGACAGCCTACACAGTTGGATAACACAACGTTTGGCTTGGATGGATGACAGTTTGAATCAATATAATGTGTCGATGCCTTCCATTCAAAACCTAAGTGACACCAGCGTATGTGCTGGTGATACCCTAGATTTTCATTTATCCAATCAATTCCGGTATGACTGGGATCCAGGTCCAAAATCACCCATCCTAATACCGACGGAGTCTGCGGTATATACACTTACGGTTACTGATACCTTGGGATGTTTTTCGAGGCAATCAATAGCCATAGAAGCCAGAAAACCAAACGTGGATTTTGAGGTTTCTTCAACGGTAGGATTTAATCAAGTGTTTTTTACCGCAATTGATTCGTCACTCTCTTATTATCAATGGAATCTAAATCAGTCCTTCATTTCACAGGATGTATCCTGTTTAGCCACCTTTCCATCTAACGGCATCTATATCATTTCACTAACGTCTACCGATTCTACAGGATGCACTTGGACTGAATTTAAAGATATAGCCATAGAAACAATTCCTGTTTTGACCTATTCCTTTACGGTGTTTCCCAATCCAACTGCCTCGGGATGCTGGATTTATTCGAATGAAAATTTAATCGGTAAGTCCTACATGATTAGTGATTTACTTGGAAAAGTTGTTCGAGAAGGGGTGGTTTTAACGCCGTATTTCTATGTCGATATCCCCTGGGCTAACGGGGTGTATTCATTGACGATTGCTCGGGAATCCCTTAAAATACTTAAGTTTTAAGTAAATTCGCTATCTTTGTTAGATGAAGAATTATCTATGTTGTTTGTTGTTTCTTGCGCCAATATATGTTTGTTTTGGTCAAGCCTATAACTTTTACTTCGGAAATATACACGCACACTCGGGGTATTCAGATGGGAACAAAGACAGCCTAACGTCGGGGATGTACACCCCGTATCAAGATTTTCTCTATGCGAACGAATCAGAACAGATTGATTTTTATGGTATTTCGGAGCATAATCACAGCGCAGCAGGGATGGCTAGCAAGCAAAACTATTATAACGGCATAGCTGATGCCGAGTTAGCTACTATAGAAGACACGTTTATTGCGCTTTATGGCATGGAGTGGGGTATCATTTCTCAAGGTGGACATGTACTGATTTATGGTTATGATAGCTTAATCGGGTGGGATAATAATTTGTACGATGAATACGTTCAGCCTACCGATTTTCATGGGCTTTGGAATGTGATCAACAGCAAGCCCAATTGTTTCGGCTATCTAGCACATCCACAAGCAGCGGATTTTGACTCCCTTCTGATTAAGCCTTGGGATTTTAATGCTGACCAAGCGGTAGTGGGCATGCCGTTTAGAAGTGGTCCCGCGTTTTCTCAAAACTTTACGTACAGCAATCCTTCAACCAGTTCCTATTGGTCGCGGTATACACAGCTACTCAAGCAAGGATACCATGTTGGTATAGGATTAGATCACGACACCCATTACAGTGTGTTTGGTCGTTCACAGCAGGGGAGAATGGGCTTGTTGGCACCAAACCTCACTAAGAACGACATGATGTATGCGTTGCGTAAAATGCATTTTTACTCCACTGACGATTGGAATTTTCGACCAGACTTTCGCATCAACGAGCAACCGATGGGGAGCATCATTGAACAAGCGGGTAATCCTACGATCTTTATTGATTGTATCGATTTGGATATTTCTGAAGCCATTAATTACATTTCCATTTATTACGGGGTGCCGGGAAGTGGACAACAGGCTACCATTCTAACCCAGTTTGGGGCACAAAATACGGTTTCGTATAATCATAGCATTCAAAATGGAGAAACGTATTATTACTATGCTCGCATTGTACAAATGGACGGGGATGAAATCTTTACCTCTCCCATTTGGTATACGCGTAACGATGGTCAAACGGAAGTAGTACCTACCGTCCATTTTTCGGTGCTTTCAAATCCAGTTTGTGTGGGTAATCCGGTGGAATTAACCTACGACGGTACCGCAGGAACGAACGCATATTTTTGGTCTTTTTCTGCTGGAGTAACTCCAGAATATTCTACCCAAGCGAATCCGCTAGTTACCTTTGCTCAAGCGGGTACCTACCACGCCACCTTGTACGTAGAGAATAGCGCAGGATCTGGTTTTTACACCATGCCCATCACGGTTGAAGGATGTGCCGGGGTGCTTGATCATGGGCTAGGATATAAAATTTATCCCAATCCAGCTACAACCCAACTTACTATTGAAGTGGATGCTGAGGTAGCTATAGAAGAAATCGCCTTGGTGGATGCCATGGGAAGAATGGTCTTACGCCAGGCGCTTGAAAATCAAGGAAAAAACACCATAGACATCAGCGCATTTCCTTCGGGATTGTATGTGATTCAATTGTTGGGATCAACACATCGCATTACAGAATCGCTCTGGATTCAGAAGTAAGGAGATTTCCTCAAAAGTTAAATCTATATCACTGGGTGCCCTTCGACAAGCTCAGGGACCCCCAGTATTATTCTGAACTGGTCCCTGAGCCTGTTGATTTGCGGTCCCTGAGCCTGTCGAAGGGCCGCTAAACAATTGAATAGATTTAGTACATTTCCAACCTTTTCTGTCTTTTAGTTGTTCTATGTGTAAACCACCCCTATGAAACGTATCTTTACTTGGCTCACTGTTGGAGTATTCCTGTTGATTGGGCTTAATTCATTTTACATGTCACGAATAGAAAAACCAGCATACACCGTAGAACGTGTGCTAGAAAATAACGTAGAAATCAGGGCCTATTCTGCCATGGTTGTAGCCAAAACATCATTGGGTGGAGCATCCTTTGATCAATATGGATCGCAAGGATTTCGAAGCATTGCTTCATATATCTTTGGAAATAATCAAAACAAGCAGAAGATCGCGATGACCTCTCCAGTAATCATGGAGCAAGGGGCTGAGGCGAGCATGTATTTTGTCATGCCTAAACAATATGCGAAGAACGAGTTGCCAAACCCGAACTCTGCTAACGTGAACATTACAGAAGTTGGCGCAAAGCGTTTGGCAGTGATTCGCTTTGGCGGTTGGGCGAATGATAAACGCATCGAAAAGCATCAACTTAAATTGAAACAAATCTTGGATGAAGCCAAGATATCCTATAAAGAACCCTTCTTGTTCATGGCTTACAATGCGCCGTGGGATATCATCGCCAGACGCAATGAAGTGGCTGTGGAGTTGTAATCCCTTCGACAAGCTCAGGGACCCCCAGTATTATTCTGAATCGGTCCCTGAGTATTCAATAACCGGTCCCTGAGTATTCAATAACCGGTCCCTGAGTATTCAATAACCGGTCCCTGAGTATTCAATAACCGGTCCCTGAGCCTGTCGAAGGGCGGTTATTGTCACTTGCATTTTGATTTTAATTTCAATTCTTCCGGATTTCCATCGATTAACGCTTTTTTCTTAACCTTCGACCATTTTTGAATTTGTTTTTCGCGCTGAAAAGCTAAATCAATTCGATTGAATTTTTCAAAATATACCAAATCAACAGGTAAATATTTCTTGGTATGATTTGATCCCATTCCTAATTGATGTTGTGCCAATCTTAGCTCAAGATTTTTTGTGCTTCCAGTATAATAACTTCCATTGCTACATTTCAAAATGTACATATATGCTTCCATAATAATGCGTTTATTAACCGGTCCCTGAGCCTGTCGAAGGGCCGGTACTTGAGCTTAAGAATAACCGGTCCCTGAGTCCGCAAATCTAAGAGCCGAGGCGGATCGAAGGGCCGTTGTTGCATGAACATAAATTCTCGAGAGTGATTTTGACATATAGAAATGCTGTCAAAAACGAATAAAGTCAATTTTATTGTATAATCACTGGGTGCCCTTCGACAAGCTCAGGGACCCCCAGTATTATTCAAAACCGGTCCCTGAGCCTGTCGAATAACGGTCCCTGAGCCTGTCGAAGGGCCGGTCATAATCACTCCCTAACCGGCAATCGATAATATTGTCCGTTCAAGTAAATGAAGGCAAATGAAGTTTGAAGTGTAAAGGTTATGCCATCTTTCGTCTTATTCTGCAGCATTAGCTCAAGCGCTTTACCTGTATAATCAAAGGCTTTAATGTCGCTAAGATTTAAATTATTGCCTTCAATGTGCCATTGTTGTTCATCAATTGATTTGATTGAAATGTGTGATTCAAGGGCTGAAATCCCATTTGATCCTACGCTTATTTGTATTGAATCCATTGCCTGACCGCATGGTCCGGTGCCTGTACATGTTACCCAATAGGTCCCGTTTGCAAAGGTATGTGCTACTTGTTCACCTGTTCCAATTTGATTGTCTCCGAAATCCCACGTGATTTGATCGCAATGACTGCTGTTCGCTTCAAAAAGATAGCCACCAGGAATACCACCCGCTTGTGCGCTAATCACTACCTGAGTTAAAGAATCCGGATGAGTTAGCATCCACGTATCGATGCTATCCAGTACCACTAAGTTTGCAGCATCCACTAAGTGTTGAGCTGTTACCGCATCCAAACCTGCCGTGTAGGCTAAATTTGGTGTAATTGCTTTGTGGAATAAAGAAACATAAAAAACTGAGGCTGCTAAATACGTACCCGCCACGGATGGGTGCGACCCATCTCCAACATACAACTGAATACTGGGCTGTGTATCTCGAATATAACGCCATGCGGCACCCACAGGACTCACCGATGCTAAACTCGAATCGGCAATTCGAAGGTAGGCGTCCCTCAATCGCGCGTTCATTTTATGAAAGGTATTGATGCTATCCCATTGGGGGTCACCAACTTCTCTTCCCCAAGTCATGAAGTAATTCACCTGTGCACACGAATGATTTGCATATACAGAATCCGCCAATTGCATCGCAAACGGAAGGGACTGAGTATTCACTTGCTGGTATGGGAATGACGGCTCTTGACTTTGTCCCTGAATCACCACATAATCCCATGCTTGCGCATTAATTTTTTGATAGGTAACCGGATCTTGAGCTTGCATCTGAAACGTGAACCCGCCGTTGGTTTTTGAATCTACATTCACTTGATCACCCATCGCCGCTGCAAGTTGAACGAGCGTACCGGGCAGATCATTGGCATAGGTATAACTGTTACCAATAAATAAAACATTTAACTGCTGTTGAGCGAATCCAAGCGATGAAATGAAGAGGATAAGTATTAATAAAGGCTTTTGCATATGCTATTTTTTTCTTCCGTAAATTTACAACATGAATCCTTTTGTTTACATCCGATTCTTAGTTTTAACTTGCGTGCTGTTCGCATTGAATTCGTATGTGGCTCAATTTCAATTCAATTACAACGATTCAATTCCCGTGATTAAATTAGGGAACACCCTCAAGTTTCCCTGGGCAGGAGGAATTAATTATGCGCAATTTTCTGAGTTGGATTATGATTACGACGGGGACATGGATTTGATTTTGTTGGATCGAAGCAACGACCAAATCCGCGTGTTTGAACACCGGGTTCAAGGAGCTGCACATTCTTATAAATTCAATCCCTATGGCGATGCCTTGTTTCCTTCGGATGTACGCTATCGGATGTTTCTGGCAGATTATAACTTGGATGGGAAAAATGATTTGTTTACCTATGGAATCGGAGGCGTAAAAGTGTATCGCAACGCCGGTAACAGTGGAGTAGGGCTGCAATGGGTCCTTGAAAAGAACTTGCTCTATTCAGATTATAACGGCATGTATATGGGACTCTATGTGAGTTCTGCCGATATTCCAGCCATAGTGGATGTGGATGGAGATGCAGATTTAGATATTCTAACCTTTTCTATTGCCGGGGATCATGTGGAGTATCATAAGAACATGTCTAAAGAACTCTACGGACATTGCGACAGCCTGATTTTTGTACTTAAAAATAAATGCTGGGGAGGGTTTCGGGAAGAAGTTACTTCGAATGCCATTACCCTGTTCGATACGGGAAGTTTATGCACCACGGGAAATGTGCCCAATCCGCAATTACCGGTAATCACTAAACCTGAAGAAGAAGAAAAAGCACATGCCGGCTCTACCTTGCTGGCCGTGGATTTTGATAACAGTGGCGTACTTGACTTATTGATTGGGGATGTTGCCTATGGAAATTTAAACAAATTGATGAATGGCGGATCCAATCCGAATACGAATTCGCAGATGGTCTCCGTAGACCCCAATTTCCCTTCAAACTCAGTGTCCTTGAACCTCCAATTATTTCCTGGTGCTTTTTATTTGGACGTGGATTTTGATGGGAAGAAGGACTTGCTTTGCAGTCCGAACGCAAAAGGCACGTCGGAGAATGAACAAAGTGTTTGGAAGTATAAAAATCAAGGATCACTCACTTTACCCAATTTTATTTATGAAACGGATGCCTTCCTGCAACGGGATATGATTGAACACGGCATTGGATCCGTTCCGGTTTTTGCTGATGTCACCAATGATGGCCTGCCTGATTTGTTTGTGGCTAATTATTTTGCCTATAAACCGACGCTATTAACCGAGTCTCGAATCGCCTACTATAAAAATACGGGAACCTTAGCGAATCCAGTATTTACCTTTGTAGATAATGATTTTTTGAATTTAAGTCAAGCGAACCTCGGGTTTCGAATCATGCCAACCTTCGGAGATTTAACGGGGGATGGAAGGCCTGAATTAATTTTGGGACTAGAGGATGGAACATTAAGGTATTATCCGAATCAAAGTACTGGTGCTTCCCCGGTTTTTGGTGCAGCCCAAACCCAATACCAAGGGATTGATGTTGGACAATTTGCTGCGCCGCAATTGTTTGATTTAAATAAAGACAACGTATTGGATTTGATCGTTGGTGAAAAAACAGGAACGCTACAATATTTTCAAAATACTGGAACGTCAACGCTCCCAACCTTTACCCTTGTTGATGCAGCACTTGGGGGGATAGACATTGTTACAAGTACCCCGGATGGATTTCCGCAACCCCATTTTTTCCGCTGGCAGGATACCACCTATGCCATGATCGGGGCCTATGACGGGAAAATCCGATTTTATGACAGCATTGATAATCACCTAACCGATACATTTAACCTGCGTTCCTTTCCATTTCTTGGATTGGAACTCGGTTCATTTTCCGCAGTTGCAGTGGATGATATCGATCATGACAGTCGCTTAGATTTATATGTTGGACAAGATTTAGGCGGAATATTTCGATTGGAGCATGAAGTAGGAAGTAATTTGAGTCAAACCGAATTAGTTGAGCCTACCATAACCTTGTATCCTAATCCTACGCGTAATGACATCACCGTTAACGCATCGGTGAATTTGGGTAGAATCACCTTGCTTAATCTTTCGGGCAAATGCATACTCGATTACACCTGTGATTCTATGCATTGTACCATACCCTTAACGGATGTTGAACAGGGGGTTTACCTCATATATCATGCAGGAAAACCGATTGGCAGAGTCGTGAAACTTTAATTGAATTTACGAGACGTTTGGTCCTTATTTTACCGAAATTCGATACATTTCTTTTCCGTTCAAGGTGCCCACTAATTCATCACCGATAGCAATCGGACCAACACCTGCTGGGGTTCCGGTAAAGATTAAATCTCCTGTTTTTAGCGTGATAAATTTTGAAATGTACGCAATGATTTGATCGATATTAAATAACATCATCGTTGGATTCCCATGCTGTTTGAGTACGCTATTTTGATGAAATTCAAAGGAAAGGGAATCAAACTCCTTTGGTGTAATTGGAAGCCATTGGGATGAAACCACCGCGCTTTGATCGAAGGCTTTCGCGAGTTCCCACGGGAGTCCCTTGGCTTTGCATTCTGCCTGAAGATCGCGGGCTGTAAAATCAATTCCTAGCCCAACACTGCTGTAATATTTATGCGCAAAAGCCGGATCGATGTGTTTTCCTACCCGATCAATTTTCACTACCAATTCACATTCATAATGGATTTCATTGGTAAATCCCGGAAAATAAAAGACTTCATCTTTTAAGAGTGCAGTATCTGGTTTCATGAAAAATACGGGTACACTTGGAAGTTCCGCTTTCATTTCTGCAGCGTGATCCGCATAGTTTCGTCCAATACAAATGATTTTCATTTTTTATTGAATTTCGATGACAATTGGTTGAGTTTATCTTGAAAACCAGCTTCTTTGTTCGATTCTTTAAGCGCTTTTAGGCGATTCACCTCCGCGCGCAAGCAATCCTTGGTTTGGAACGGGAAATCCGCATCTAACATCCAACCGTAATACCCTGGTTCTATTTTCATGACCGCTTCCACTGTTTTCCCTTTGTGCTTACCAAAATTGTACATGATTTCACCCGCTTGATTCTTGGCCAACCTTCCGGCAAAATCTACAGCACCCAATGGACTGTTGCTGGAAAATGAGGCAAGGGCAGGGATTTCAGGTGATAGCTGCTCGTATCGGTTTAACTGTGCGAGAAACACATCAAGGGTTACTTCCGTATCGTATAACGCATCGTGCGCATTTTCCATGGGTTTACCGCAATAAAATTGGTAGGCAGCAGCCAAGGTTCGTTGTTCCATTTTATGGAATATATTCTGAACATCTACAAAATTTCTACCTTCCATTGGAAATGGATGGCCTACTCGATAGAATTCTTCCACCATGAACGGTATGTCGAATTTATTGGAGTTATAACCCGCTAAATCAGCATCCCCAATAAAGTCAATAATTTCGTTAGCAAGGTCGGCTAGTTTTGGTGCGTCCTTAACCATTTCGTTTGTTATCCCATGAATTGCAGCAATTTCATCTGGGATATTAATTTCGGGATTAATGAGGTAGTTTTTGGATTCGCGTTGCCCATCAGGAAATAATTTAACCGCGGCCAGTTGTACAATACGGTCTTTCGTAAGTTGTATACCTGTCGTTTCTAAATCAAAAAAACAAAGGGGTTTGGTTAGGTTTAGCCTCATGCTTATCCGTACCTTATTTCATGATAATGAACTCAGTGCGTCGATTCTCCTGATGATCAGCATCTGAACAATTTACACCATCACCACAAGGCTTCAGTAATTCTGTTTCACCAAATCCTTTCGCCGTGATTCGACTCGGATTAACTACAAATTGTTTAATGTAATTCATTGCCGTTTTAGCACGCATGTCCGATAACCATTGGTTATAAATAGCAGCCCCACGACTGTCCGTATGAGAACGAATTTCAATAGCCAGCGATGGATTATCATTCATGATCTTAATGACTTCTTTTAGTTTGTTTTTAGATACTTCCGTTAAGTTATATCGGTCAAATTGATAGTTAACTACATATGGCCCTATAAAACCTTTCTTAGAAGCTTCTAATTTAAAGTTTACCGTTACAACCGAATCCGCTAATAAATCAGTTTTGATAGACGACGAAGCACTTAAATAGTCTGAAGCAGATGCATTTAAATCACCGGAAATATGCGTTTCGTATTCGAAATCGGAAATAATGTTACTTTGATACATCCCATTGGCACCAGTCATTACATTCGCTGTTTTTCCTTCAATTGATAAATTAACAGTAGCATTTGCTATTGGCGCACCACTTTCTATATCAACCACAACTCCTTTTATTTCGTAGGTTGGGAATGGCACGATAACTTGGTCTTCATCGATAATTAGCACCTTTTTATTGATCCATTCAAATCCTGTTTGACATGTGGTTTTGAATCGGTTACGGTACGGTTTATTGGTTAACGGCCCATAATAATACGCTAACTCATACTCTTTACATTGCTCTAGCGCAGCTACAAACTCACCATCCCGCATCCGTGGTGCAATAACAGTTTCCATGGTGTTTGTACAATTTAAACAACGTAGTGTAACGTAGGATTGCTCAGGTATTGCATTTCCTTTGGTATTTACAATTCGACCATCTAGTACCGAAATACCAGATGCATTTTCATTGATATCCACAGTGAAAATATCATACATCCCTGTTGTTCCAATTCTATTTGAAGAAACGTAGCCCTTGGTGCCATCGGCAATCATACTAAAGCCAACCTCGTCTGAATAAGAATTTACGGCATACCCAAGATTGGTTGGTTTAGACCACATCCCGTTTTCGTCGCGCGTAGCTTTGAACATATCGAAACCACCTACACTTTGAGCATTGTCAGAAGAAAAATATAGTGTTTTGCCATCTAAACTTAAAAATGGCGCTATTTCATCAGCATCTGAGTTCAACATGCTAATATTTGTTGCTTCTCCCCATTGATCTCCTTTTTTCTCAACCATAAACAGATCCCATCCCCCTTTGCCGCTCAACGCGTTCGATACGAAAAATCCGGTGTTACCATCAGCAGATACAATGAATTGCATATTGTACGGTGCCATTTTTTCTTTTCCATTTGCCACGGAAAGGCTTATTTGCTTGGGAGTTGTAAAAGCTCCTTGTTCGAATAATGAACTATAAATAGTTGGGTCATTCCAGCTGGAATAGGTTAAGGCACGCTCATTCTGTGAAAGAAAAGACAATACTTCGTCTGTCTTCTTGTCATTCATTGAAAATAATTGTGCTGAACTCCAGTTACCATCTTTGTTTTTCGTTGTTTGATAGATGTCAGCAGGTAACACATTGAACATCGGCTCTACATATGTCGCTGAGGAATTATCATTTCTTGAGCGCGTTGATGAAAAAGACAAACTTTTACCTTCGGCAGAAATTATTGGACTAAGCTCACTAAAGGGTGAATTTATGTCAAGTAATACTGCATTTGAACTAGGGATTCCCATAGCTTTAGCGGAAGCGACTTGTGCGATTCTTCTTGTAGCATTTGGGATTAGTGTAGAGCCTTTCTGAGTATCATTTATGAATTTATTGTAGTATTCAAGCGCTTTTTCTAAATTACCCATGCGATGGTGACAAACTCCAATGTAATAGTAAACATCAATTGGGGCAGAAGTTTCTTTAGGCGAGTAAATGTCGTAGTTGATTTCTGTTTTTCCAGCTGCTATTTCGAGGTGTTTAAGCGCTAATTCAGGTGATTTATTCATGCCTAACAGAATAAACCCTTTTCTGTAATTGTAATTGCCGTTTTTGGGGTTAACACTTAACAACTTATCGGTTACTAAATCTGCAAAATGGAAAAAATTCTCTTGAAGAAACCGCGAGCATTCAATGACTAGCTTAGGTTCTTCCGTAACGGCGATCATTGCTTTTACTTCGGTTTCATTCATTTGACCGAAATATTGAAAACTAACAAGGGCTAAAATGATGCTTAGTTTTTTCATAAATGACGTAATTAGGTAGGGTTAAGGTAGTTAAAATTTCCGAGACACATCAAATTGCTCTAAGTAATCAGCTACTCGACGAACAAATTGTCCTCCTAATGCCCCATCAACCACGCGATGGTCATATGAGTGAGATAAAAACATCTTATGACGAATACCAATAAAATCTCCTTCTGGCGTTTCGATAACCGCAGGAACTTTTCGAATGGCTCCTAAAGCCAAGATTGCAACTTGAGGCTGATTTATGATTGGCGTACCCATCACATTTCCAAAAGTACCTACGTTGGTAATCGTATATGTACCGCCTTGAATATCCTCTGGTTTTAACTTGTTATTTCGGGCACTATTTGCTAAGTCATTAACCGATTTAGTGAGTCCAACTAGATTTAATCGATCCGCATTTTTAATTACAGGTACAATTAAATTTCCAGACGGAAGGGCCGTAGCCATACCCACGTTAATGTCTTTTTTCTTTATAATTGTTGTGCCATTAACAGATACATTGATCATCGGAAAATCTTGTATTGCTCGAACAACCGCTTCAATGAAAATAGGGGTGAACGTTATGTTCTCTCCTTCACGATTGAAAAATTCCTTCTTAACCTTGTTCCTCCAATTAACGATATTCGTTACGTCTGCTTCAACGAAAGAAGTTACGTGCGGAGAAACACTTTTTGACATCACCATGTGATCTGCAATCAGTTTTCGCATGCGATCCATTTCGATGATTTCATCCGTGCCTGATGCTATTACAGGCGCGGGAGCTGGTTTCTGTTCAACTGCTTTAGGTGCTGCAACAGTCGTCGTTTCAACTACTACCGCTTGATTGCCTCGCGATGAAATATGTGCTAAGATATCTTTTTTTGTTACCCGACCTTCGGAACCAGTTCCTACAATACCGTCTAATTCCGCTTGGCTCAACCCTTCTTGAGAAGCAATACTTTTTACCAAGGGGGAATAAAAACGGTTAGCAGAACTAATCGACGTGGTAGGAACGGCACTAGCCATTGGTGCAGTAACTGCAGCAATTTCTGGAGTGCTTGCCACGTTGTTTTCAACCGCTTGCGGGCTTGCAATCGGTGCTGCAGTACTTGCTCCATCCGTAGATAAGATAGCAATTACATCACCAACTTGGGCCACCTCATCTTTTTGAAATAATTGTTTGATTAAAATTCCAGCTGCTTCAGATGGCAATTCATTATCAACCTTATCGGTTGCAACTTCTACGAGTGGCTCATCGAGCGCAACGGTATCTCCAACCTGCTTTAACCAATTTGTAATCGTTGCCTCTGTTACACTTTCACCCATTTTAGGGAGACGAATCTCTATTTCTGCCATATTTCTTTGCTAAGGTGGTGCAAAGGTATGAAAAAGCGATTAAAATTCGAGGGTATTTTTAGCTTTGTTGGTCAAGTTTTCTAAACGCTGTCATTACGATTTTAACATCAGTTATTACACTGTAATCTCGCGCATACAAGATGTTGAGTTTGTCTTGGATGTTTCGATCGGTATATGCTGCGGAAGGATTTGGACTTAATACGCCTGGTGTTAAAGCCGGTAATTGAGGATCCTTGTAGCCATCATTCGTATCTATAAAACCCACCCAAGTTAATTTACCTAAAAAGACCTTATAGATATTTTTTAATATGCCAAGTTTATTGGAATACAACCAAATTGTTATTGGCAGTGATGTAAGTAACAAGGAGGAGAAGGTAAGATCTAAGAATCGCTTAGAACGCAAGTTCTCTGGACGACTTAGTTTGTTGATGTTAATTCTATACGTTTCTCCG
>Ga0102921_1000418_pt1 | contig 14795 bp, 14 predicted proteins | sample Colrivmeta156802_FD_78205 | JGI IMG/M metagenome (GOLD analysis project Ga0102921, IMG submission 78205) | Estuarine microbial communities from the Columbia River estuary - metaG 1568-02 | ecosystem: Environmental > Aquatic > Marine > Intertidal zone > Estuary | place: USA: Columbia River...
CCGACGATCTATTGATTGATTCAATACATCAACCGAGCATTCCGTCGTTACAGCGCGCGTATTCAGGCGTCGATATGTGATGTCACTAGAGTGGCCAAGGAGGCGCTCGATGGCCACAAGATCATCAAGGCACTGCGCGCGGAGTTGTTTGCGCACTATCTGCGCTTGCCTACCCGTTACTACGACACGGCTGCCTCGGGCGGTTTGCTTTCACGATTAACCTACAATATCGAGCTCGTTGCCGAGGCGACGACCAACGCCGTCACCGTCTTGATCCGCGATACGCTCACCATCATCGCGCTGATCGGCATGTTGCTGTGGCTCAACTGGCAGCTCGCGACGTTCGTGCTCGTGTTGGCGCCGCCGATCTCTTGGTTGATTCAATACATCAACCGATCATTCCGTCGCTACAGTGCGCGTATTCAAGCCTCGATGGGTGATGTCACTCGAGTGGCCAAAGAGGCGCTCGATGGGCACAAGGTCATCAAGATCTTCAACGCCGAGGGGCATGAAGAGCGGCTCTTCGACCTCGCTAACGAGCGTAACCGTCACAGCAACATGCGTTTGATCGGCGCTCGTGCGATGGCCAACCCGGTCGTGCAGTTGATCGCAGCCCTAGGGCTCGCAGGAGTGCTGTATTTTTCCATCCGGCAGGTGTTCGATGCCGAGATGCGAGTCGATGAGTTCATGGCGTTCCTAACTGCCTTGCTGCTTGTCACGGCGCCGCTCCGTCGCTTAGTGCAGGTCTTCGGTCCCTTGCAGCAAGGCATCGCTGCAGGCGCGAGCGTTTTTGAAGTGCTCGACACGCCGATTGAAGATATTGGTGGTACGCGTGAACTCGCTGCCGCGCGCGGCGAGCTCGAATTTCGTGATGTGGCCTTCGCTTACTCGGCCGTGCAGGGTGAAGTGCTCTCGAACGTGAGCTTTCGCGTTCAACCCGGTCAGACGGTGGCTATCGTCGGTAAGTCGGGTAGCGGTAAGACGACGCTCGCGAGTCTTTTGCCGCGTTTTTACGATCCGACCGCTGGGGCTGTGCTGCTCGATGGCCATGATCTGCGCGACTATCGTTTGGCAGATCTTCGCCACCAGATCGGCTTCGTCAGTCAGGAAGTCGTGCTGTTTGATGACAGCATCCGCGCGAACATCGCGTTCAATCTCACGACGCCCGATGATCCGGCGGTCGAGCAAGCCGCTCGTAATGCGCACGTACTCGATTTCGCTCAGGATCTGCCGCAGGGGCTCGATACGCCCGTCGGTGAGCGCGGTGCGATGCTCTCGGGTGGGCAGCGTCAAAGAATTTCGATTGCACGGGCATTGCTGAAGAATGCGCCGATCTTGGTTCTCGATGAGGCGACGAGTGCGCTCGATAATGAGTCCGAGCGTCGCGTGCAAGAGGCTCTCGGTCGATTGCTGCAGGGGCGAACGACTCTTGTGATCGCCCATCGTCTTTCGACGATCGAACGTGCTGATCTCATTTTGGTGATGCACGAGGGTCGGCTGGTCGAGGCGGGCAATCATGCGGCGCTGATCGCTCAGGGTGGCATGTACGCCCAATTGCATCGATTGCAGTTCGCGGTCTGATGGCCTCTCGATTGCGTCGCTGGCTCGAAGGGGTTTGGTACGAGGGTCGCAGCGGGGCAGCGCTGCTCGCGCCGCTGGCGGCGCTTTTTGGTGTTGTGAGTGGCCTGCGTCGTTTGGCTTATCGATTGGGGCTACGGCCTCGCTACCGTGCGTCGGTGCCGGTCGTGGTCGTCGGCAATTTATCCGTCGGGGGTACCGGCAAAAGTCCCGTTGTTGCCGCGGTGGTCGATGCCCTGCAGCGCCGGGGTCTGCGGGTCGGCATTCTGGCGCGCGGCTATGGCGTCGAGTTGCGCGAGCCGCGTGAAGTCGTCGCGGGCGTCACGGCGAGCGAGGTGGGCGATGAGCCGCTGATGCATGCGCTGACAACCGGGGCGCGGGTTGTGGTGTGTCCCGATCGGGCCGCCGGAGCGCGGTATCTCGAAGGTCTCGGCATCGATGTGATCGTCGCCGATGATGGCTTGCAGCATTACGGACTCGAGCGCGATCTCGAGATCGTGGTGATCGATGCATCGCGCGGTTTCGGTAATCGCCGTTTGCTGCCGGCTGGTCCATTACGTGAGCCGGTGGCGCGCCTGGCGAGTGTGGACTACGTCATCATCAACGGTGGATCGAGTGGCCACGCCGACTGGGTGGGTCGCCACGGTCAGCTCGAGTTGCGACTTTTCCCCGCCGCGACTCGCCGAGTCGATGATCCTCGCCAGTGGCGCGCTCTCGAGAGCTTCCGCGATCAGCGGATACACGCGGTGGCCGCCATCGGTAACCCGCAACGATTTTTCAATCTGCTGCGCCAATCGGGGCTCGAGATCGAGGAGCACGCTTTTGCGGATCATCATGCGTTCGCACCAGCAGATCTCGCCTTCGAGGATGGTGCTGCCATCCTGATGACGAGTAAAGATGCCGTAAAATGTCGCTCATTCGCGCAAGATCGGATGTGGGAGTTGCCGGTGACCGCACGACTCTCGCCCGACGACGGGATAGCCCTGATCGATCGGATTTGCGCGTTGGTTGCATCTCATCAAAAATCTCACGGATGAACACCATGGACAAAAGACTTCTCGACATCCTCGCGTGCCCCGTGTGCAAGGGTCCGCTCGTGCATTTGCGCGAAGAGGCGGTCCTCGTCTGTCGCGCCGATCGGCTCGCCTTCCCGATCAAGGATGGTATTCCGGTCATGCTCGAGGAAGAGGCGAGAACGCTGGCAGCAGACGATCCTTTGCTCGCCCGCTGATGTTCCGAATCGTCATTCCCGCGCGTTACGCATCGACCCGTTTGCCGGGCAAGCCGCTCATCGAGATGGCCGGCAAGCCCATGTTGCAGTGGGTCTATGGTCGAGCGCTGGCATGTGAGGCGCGCGAGGTCTTGATCGCCACGGATGATGAGCGCATCGAGAGGGTCGCGCGTCAGTTTGGCGCCGAGGTCGTGATGACCTCGGTCGATCACGTCAGCGGCACGGATCGCATTGCCGAAGTCGCCGAGTTGCGCGGCTGGGCGGACGATGAGGTCGTCGTGAATCTGCAGGGCGATGAACCCTCGATGCCTGCTGAGCTCGTTTCGCAGGTCGCTCAATTATTACTGGCGGATCCAGAGGCCGATATTGCGACTCTCGCAACACCGATTCGTGATCGCGAGGAATACTTTGATCCGAACGCGGTCAAGGTCGTCACGGACGGATCGGGACGTGCATTGTATTTCAGTCGTGCGCCCATCCCGTGGTTTCGGGACGGTGTGACGGAGGAGGGCGGCGATCTCGGTCTTGCACGCCGGCATCTGGGTCTCTATGCCTATCGCGTGGCGTCGTTGCGTCGCTTATCGAGCCTACCGCCCGCACCCATGGAACAAGCAGAGAAACTCGAGCAACTACGCGCGCTCTTCAACGGGATGAAGATATTGGTCGGTGAGGCTACCCGTCGACCAGGGCCAGATGTGAATACGCTGGCCGATCTCGCAGGCGCCGAAGCAGCCCTCAAAGAGGATCTGCCCAGCGTCTGCGATTAACGCGGCGGATCAGCCGCGACGATCAAACATCGTCGCGGCGTGAGCTGTATCCCGGCCCGAAGCTGATCGTTGAATTCGACGGGCTCGACGACCAAACGACCTTCTTCTCCGCTGGCGGTGCCGTCGACTCAACCTCTGCGGCGGGCTCTGCGGTGGACGTTGGTTCGCTGATCGCCGCTTCGGGCAATGTCGGCTCTGGCACGGTCGGTTCAGTGACAGCGCTGACTGCCGCTTCGACAGGCGGTGCCAATCCAGTCCAGCTGACCTGAACCGGCGCCGGGGCAACCGGCGGCGGGGCGAGATCGTCAGCCACCGGAGAGGCAGCCTCGGGCTGCATCTGCAACGACATCTGTTCGCCTGCGGGGCGCAGTTCGGCGCCGTCACCCAATCCCTGCTCTTGCACTGCATCGGCGGCGTCATCCAGCGTGTCATCGGCCGCGTCGCTACCGGCGCTCATCGCACCGGCGGCACCGGCCTCGCGATCACGTCCACCCCGACGGCCGCGACGGCCACGGCGACGGCCGCGGCGAGCGCCACCTTCGCGCTCACCGCCAGCAGCGCCCTCGGCATTCGGCGCCAGTGCGTCTTGCATCGTCTGCTCTACGTCTGAAGCACCCACGACCGCGGCTGTGGCAGTCGGCACCGACGGTGGCGACGCTGCGGGCGCAGAAGCGGCCACAGGCGCCGCAGCAGGCGCGGTGCCTGACGGGGCCGGACGCTCACCGCGATTGTCACCACGCGGCTCACGACGACGCTGATCATCCCGACCGCCACGACGTCCTTGACCTTGACCCTCGCCGCGACCGCCTTCGCTGCGAGCACCATCCGCACCGCGACCAGCGTCGCTGCGAGGTGCTTGCTGCGCGGTTGGTTTGGCATCGCGGGTTTCTTTGGTGGCGTCACGGGTGGCGTCACGCGGTTTGCGTTCGTTGCTGTCACGATCACGATCTTTGCCGCGACCGCGTTCGTTACGATCACGATCTCGGCCGCGACCACCGCGCTCGTTGCGATCACGATCGCGCCGCTCGTGGCGTTGTCGCCCGTTGCGCGAGGCGCTTTCGTCTTGTTTGGCTGTCGGTGCACCGAATAACCAGCGCCACAGTCGAACAAAGATGCCGAGCTGCGGACCGGCATCGACCGCTCTGGCTGCAGCAGCCGGAGCCGGCGCCTGCACCACGATCGGAGCCGGCGTTGTCGGCAGGAAGGTCGGCACGGCGGCCGGTTCTTGATGAGCTTGTTTTTCGCGCGTGCCAGCTGGGTCCGGAACTCTGGCCGGAGTCGGCATTTGATAACTCAGGCGCTTGACCTCGGGCAGATCGGCCTCGTCATCACGCACGCGACGAATCGAATATTCCGGCGTGTCGATGTTGAGGTTCGGCACGATGATCAGCTCGACATCGCTCTTGTCTTCGAGCGTACGCAGCCATTCGCGCTTTTCGTTAATGAGGTAGGTGGCGACTTCGACCGGCACCTCGGCGATGACCTTGGAGGTGCGATCTTTGCGTGCTTCTTCGCCAATGAGTCGCAGGATGGCAAGCGCCATTGATTCGACGGTACGGATGCTGCCGATGCCTTGGCAGCGCGGGCACACCTCATGGCTCGAATCCGAGAGTGACGGACGCAATCGTTGACGCGACATTTCGAGCAGACCGAAGCGCGACAAGCGACCGATCTGGATGCGCGCGCGGTCCATCTTCATGGCATCGCGCAGGCGGTCCTCGACAGCACGCTGATTCTTCGGCTCCTCCATGTCGATGAAGTCGATAACGATCAGACCGCCGATGTCGCGGATACGCAGCTGCCGCGCGATCTCATCGGCGGCTTCGAGGTTCGTGTTGGTGGCAGTGGTTTCGATGTCACCACCGCGGGTGGCGCGCGCCGAGTTGATGTCGATCGAGACCAGCGCCTCGGTGTAGTCGATGACGATCGATCCACCCGAAGGCAGCTGCACCTTGTGGGCATAAGCCGATTCGATCTGGCTTTCGATCTGATAGCGGGTAAAGAGCGGGATATCGTCCGAGTACATCTTCAGGCGACGACCACCTTCGGCCGGCATGAAACGCTGCATGTACTCGGCGGCGATCGTCTGGGCACCTGGCTCATCGACCAGCACTTCGCCGATGTCGTCAGAGAAATAGTCGCGAAGGGCGCGAGTGACCGGGTCGCTTTCGCGATAGACGAGGAACGGGGCGGGGCGCTCGAGCACCGCCTTGACGATCTCGTCCCATTGGATCTTGAGGTTATCGAGATCCCATTGGAGTTCTTCGGTAGCCCGGCCGACGCCGGCGGTACGCACGATGGCGCCCATACCCGACGGAATGACGAGTGCATCCATGATGCTCTTCATCTGGTCGCGCTCTTCACCTTCGATACGACGGCTGACGCCGCCCGCACGCGGATTGTTCGGCATCAAGACCAAGAATCGGCCGGCGAGTGAGATATAGGTGGTGAGCGCTGCACCCTTGTTGCCACGCTCTTCTTTCTCGACCTGCACCACAATGTCCTGACCTTCTTGCAGGACTTCGCGCATGTTGATGCGGCCGCTCGAGGGGTTCTTGAGGAAATACTCTCGCGAGATTTCTTTCAGCGGCAGGAAGCCGTGGCGCTCGGCGCCGTAATCGATGAAGCAGGCTTCGAGCGAGGGCTCGATGCGGGCGATACGACCTTTATAGACGTTCGCTTTTTTCTGTTCGCGGGACGGAAGTTCGACCGAGAGGTCGTAGAGTTTCTGACCGTCAACCAGTGCGACGCGCAGTTCTTCCTGCTGGGTCGCGTTTACCAACATTCTTTTCATGGGCCCCAAATCTCCTGGATGGGGCCGACAGTGCTCCGACGGTTGTCCACATGGACACCACTCGCGTACCGGTGCGAACACACGGGCGAGCGGGCAGAACCCGAGAGGTAGTGAGAGGCGCGAGCAGGGAGAGGAGGATGTAAATCACAGTCTTCTGCGCACCGCGAACCGAAACCTAGGCTCGTATCTGTCAACCGACGGCGTGACCGGATGGCCACGGCGACTATCGGCCGGATTCGATGGCCTCGTTGCCGAGGACCAACTAACATGCGTCACCCACCGACCGGCGGGCATCGCGCTGATGTCTGCGAGGTGTCACCACCCTTGGGCGGCGTTCTCAAGACAGCCCTGATACTATGTCGAAGCCCATGGAAAAACAAGATCTTACGAAACACTCCGGGAAACTCTCGGTACGTCACCTCACGGTGGACGGCGAGGATGCCGGTACCCGCCTAGACAAGTTCCTTGCACGGCAGTACCCCGAGGTGCCGCGCACTCGGTTGTTCCGTCTGGTCCGCAAGGGCGAAGTTCGGGTCAACGGTAAGCGCGCCGGGATCGATACGCGTTTGGCGTTGGGTGACGATGTGCGGTTACCGCCGGTGCGGGAGGCTGCGCCGGAGACCGCGGTTGAATCTGTCAGCGGTACGGCTCGCGCCCTCACTCGCAAGGTCCCCTCGAGTCTGCAGGCGGCCGTGACGGCCTCGGTCATTCACGAGGACGAACGGGTGATCGTGGTCAACAAACCTGCGGGCATCGCCGTGCATGGCGGCAGCGGCGTGAGTTTCGGGGTGATCGAGGCGTTGCGAGCGGCCAGACCCGACGAAGCCGAGAAGCTCGAACTTGTGCATCGACTCGATCGCGATACGAGCGGCGTGCTGATCATCGCCCGCAAGCCCTCCGTGCTGCGCATGCTGCATGCGGGCTTGCGCGAGGGCGAGGGCTTCGAGAAGCGTTACCTCGCGCTCGTCAAAGGCAGCTGGCAGCTTGGCAAGAAACGTATCGAGGCGCCGCTGCGCACCGATTTGCGCGTGGGCGGCGAGCGCACCGTGAAGGTGGCAGCCGGCGGCAAGGCCGCCACCAGTGATTTTCGGCCTGTGCAGGGTTTCGGTAAGTTGGCCTCATTGCTCGAAGTGTCGATCCTGACGGGGCGAACGCATCAGATTCGCGTGCACGCAGCCTATGCGGGTCACCCCGTGGCGGGTGACCCGAAATACGGTGATGCGGAATTCAACGAAGAAATGCGCGAACACGGACTCGAGCGCATGTTCCTGCACGCGTCGAGCATTTCATTTCTTTGGCCGGATCGTGGCACCGAATTCAGCGTGAATGCGCCGCTGCCACCGGAGCTTGCGCGTGTGATCGACGCGCTCGCGGGGCTTAAGCGTCCAGGGCGCGCAAGGTCGCGGCGACCCAGATCATCGGCAGGCCGATAAGGGCGGTCGGGTCGACTGTCTCAAGTCGCTCGAGCAGGGTCATGCCGAGCGATTCGCTCTTGAAGCCGCCTGCGCAATCGGTGGCAGGTTCTGCCGCGACGTAGGCCTCGATGTCTTCGGCCGACAACGCACGAAAGACGCAGCGCGTCTGATCGAGGTGTTCGTGGCGAACGCCGCCCGGGCCCACGATGCTGACGGCGGTGTAGAAGGTCACCGTGTTGCCCGAGAGCCGGGCCAGCATGGCGCGCTGCCCCTCGGGGGTGCCCGGTTTGCCCAGGCACTGCTCGCCTAGGGCGCAAACCTGGTCCGAACCGATCACCCAAGCCTCCGGGACCGCCCTGACGATGGCTTCGGCCTTGGCGCGCGCGAGGCGACGGGCGAGGGCGTCCGGCGCCTCCCCGGGCAGGCGCGATTCGTCGATGTCGGGGGAGCGGTGCTCGAAGGGCAACCCCAGGCGGGCGAGGAGCTCGCGGCGGTAGCGCGAACTCGAGGCTAGCCACAGCGGGCGACGCAACAGAAACAAAGGCTTACCCGACACTGGTTTTGACTCGAAGGGGGGTGATCCCTATTATACGCGCCCCATGCCGGCCGACTGGTCCCGACCTGTTGATGTGGAGCGTCTGGCCGACGCAGGGGAGCGTCGTGAGAACGACTTGTCGCTCGCCAGCTTGCCGCGCCTCGCGCCGGATCTGGCGATGACCGACGGAACGGTTCACGCACGCATCGGGTTTGCGCGAGAGCGCAAGCAACCGGTCGCCGACATCGAAGTGCGCGCGCGCTTGCCGCTGCGCTGTCAACGATGCTTGCAGCCGATGTGGCTCGATGTCGATCAACAATCGCGCGTGTGGTTGGTGACCGATCTGGCGAAGGTAGATCGCGAAGAGATGGGGCTCGAGCCGATCTTGGCTCCCGAAGGGCACATCGCACTGCGTGATCTCGTCGAAGAAGAACTGTTGCTCGCAGTGCCGCTGGTGCCGCGACACGAGGACGAATCGGATTGCACAACCGGTTCGGCCGAGTCTGAGGAAGAAGAAGTCGTGCAGAGACCGTTCGCAGGGCTCGGTGAGCTCCTGAAACGCAAGCAGTAGTTTAAGAGGTTCATCATGCCTGTTCAAAAAAGTCGCAAGACGCCGTCCAAGCGCGGCATGCATCGCTCGCACGACGGTCTGTCGAAGCCTGCTCTGTCGGTTGATCCGCAGTCGGGTGAGACGCACTTCCGTCACCGCATCACGCCCGATGGTTTCTACCGCGGCAAGCGCGTGATCGAGAAGCCGGCTGACGACGAAGCGGCGGGCTAAGTTTTCATTGGCGGGCCGTTCGAGCCCGCCTGCTCCCGTTCTCGGGGCACACCCATGACTCTGATCGCGCTCGATGTGATGAGCGGCGACCTCGGCGCGCAGGAATGCGTGCCCGCGGCGCTGCTTGCGCTCGCGTCCGATTCATCTTTGCGTCTGAAACTCGTCGGGCAATCGAGTGTGATGGCGCCCTTGCTCGATGCGGCAGCACCTGCGGCCGGTGTCCGTGATCGCCTCGAGCTCATCGAGGCGAGCGAGATCATCACGATGACCGATGCGCCGCGCGAGGCGATCCGGCGCAAGAAACAATCGTCGATGCGCATTGCCGCCGATCTCGTTCACGACGGGCTCGCCGAAGGCATGGTCAGTGCCGGGAACACCGGAGCTTTGACAGCGATTTCCCACTTCGTCCTCAAGTGTCTGCCGGAAGTCGAACGCGCGCCCATCATGACCTCGATTCCGAATCGACACGCCTTCACGCAGTTGCTCGACGTCGGCGCGAATCTGCGTGCGACACCTGTGCAATTACGCCAGTTCGCGATCATGGGTGCGATCGTGGCGAGAGACGTGCATGGTCGCGAGCGACCCCGCGTGGGACTGCTCAACATCGGCGAAGAAGAAACCAAGGGTCACGATCTCGTACAGGAAGCCCATGCGCTACTCAAAGATTTTCAACTCAAGGATTCGCAAGGGGCGGACGATCAGGCAACGTTCGAGTACGTCGGCTTCGTCGAGGGCCAGGATATTTTTTCCGGTGACGTCGATGTCGTGGTGACCGACGGCTTCACGGGTAACGTGGCGCTCAAGACCATGGAAGGCGTTGCCGGTCTCATTGGTGATCGATTGAAGCGCGAGTTCACAGCCGACCTGCCGAGCAAACTTGCCGGTTTGGCGGCACGCCCGGTGCTCAAGCGCGTCTCCGGTTCACTCGATCCGCGCCGCTTCAATGGTGCGATCATGGTGGGGCTCAAACATATCGTGGTAAAAAGTCACGGCAGCGCAGATCGTTATGCGATGGCACAGGCGATCGCGATCGCCGCCACCGCGGTTCGCAAGCGACTCGTGCAACATGTTTCACAAGCGCTCGGCTCTGGGGATCACTCGACATGCTGAAGTATTCGCGCATCGTGGGCACCGGCAGTCATCTTCCCGAGAAGGTGCTGACTAACAAAGATCTCGAGCAGATGGTCGAGACCACGGACGAGTGGATTCGCGAGCGCACGGGGATCGGTGAGCGCCGCATCGCCGCCAAAGGGGAAACCACGGTCGATCTGGCGGTGCCGGCTGCGCGCCGAGCGATGCAGGCTGCGGGGGTTGATCCCGATGAGATCGATCTGATCGTCTTCGGTACCACCACTCCGGATCAGGTTTTCCCGAACTGCGGTGCGCTATTGCAGGATCGGCTCGGTATCCGTAACTGCCCTGCGTTTTCCGTCGAGGCCGCCTGTAGCAGCTTCATCTACGCACTCTCTGTCGCCGATAAATTTATCAAGTTGGGTGATGCCAAGTGCGCGCTCGTCATCGGTGCCGAAACGCTTAGTCGCATCGTCGATTGGAGCGATCGCAGCACCGCCATCCTCTTCGGGGACGGTGCCGGTGCCGTGGTGCTCAAGCCTGCTGATGAAGCGGGCATCATTTCCACGCATCTGCATACCGACGGGTTCTACAAGGATTTGCTCTATTGCCCAGTCGGTCCGTCGAAGGGCTTTCATCCCGATGAGCAGGGGCGCATCCCGGCCTACATCCACATGGCCGGTAACGAAGTCTTCAAGATTGCCGTGAAGTCCTTAGGTGCCATCGTCGATGAGACCTTGGCGGCCAATGGGCTCGATAAGTCCGCGATCGATTGGCTGATCCCGCATCAGGCCAACATCCGCATCATTCAGGCGACCGCCAAGAAGCTCGAGATGTCGATGGACAAGGTTATCGTGACGGTGGAGCAGCACGGCAACACGTCGGCCGCTTCGGTGCCCATGGCGCTCGATGCCGGTGTGCGTGATGGTCGCGTCAAGCGCGGCGATTTGATCCTGCTAGAAGCCTTCGGTGGGGGTCTCACCTGGGGCTCGGCGCTTATTCGCTATTAAAAAAAACGCCGCGCTTTTGGCGCGGCGTTTTCTCGCACGAAGCGAATCGACGAGCGATTACTTCGAGATCGAACGCTTGAACATGCGGTCGATCTTCTCGTTGGTCGCATCGCAGCAGGCCTGCGAGGCCTGAGCGGCCGACAGCGCCTGGTTGGCGGTCGACTGAGCACCGTTGGCAGCCGAGGCAGCCGAAGCGGCGGCGCCGTTAGCGGCGTCAGCCGAGCTCTTGGCGGCAGCGACTTGCGTCTGCAGGCTCGAAACTTGGGTCTTCAGGCTGTCGATTTCGGCCTGGAGCGGCTTCAGGTCCGTGCAACCGGCGAGGGTGGCAACGGCGGCGACAGCGACGATCTTAGCGACGATCGGGGTCTTCATAGTGTTCATGTCCTCAATTGAGATTGTTGCTGGTTCGGGTCGTTGGCGAGAGGCCGCCATGTGGTCGACCCCAACGGCAACATTATAGCGGTACGCGAGCGCAAAGGGGACTGCGACCGAGCCCGAATCCTCCGATTAGGGCGAGCCCGCACAAAAGCATTATGTCCATAATGTCGGCCGTGAGTGCGTCATCCCCAACTGTTCTGTTCGTCCCTGTCAGCGGCCCGAGTGGTATGGGTGAGTTCGCGCGGGCGCGCAGCATCGCCGATGCTTTGGTTGCGTATAACCCCGGCATTCGCATCCATTTCCTGCTGCACCGTGCGGCGCCGTACGCGGCCAACTTCCATCATCCATCGACGCTGCTGTCGGCATCACCGACGCTTTGCACGCGAGAGGTCGTTGAGACGATCGAACGCCTGCGACCTGCCGTCGTGGTGTTCGATAACGCAGGTCGCACGCCTCAACTGCGTGCTGCGAAGCGGGTCGGTGCCGCCGTGATCTACGTGAGCTCGCGTTCGAGGCAGCGTTACAAGGCGTTTCGCTTGCGCTGGATGCGTTTGATCGACGAGCACTGGATTTCGTATCCCGAGTTGATTGCCGGCGCACCGACGCTGTTCGAGCGCTGGAAATTACGTTGGTTGGCGCGTCCCGAATTGCATTATCTCGACACCGTGCTGGCACCGGCGGATGAATCTGCTGCAGACCATCTGCTCGCCGATTTTGGTGTGCCGGATATCGTGATCGTCCCTGGCGGTGGCAGTCAGTTTCACGATGTCAGCATGACACCGGCGCGATTTGCCGAGTGGGGCGCTGCTCTGGCCGCAAGAGGTCATCGCGTGGTGTTTGTGGCAGGTCCCTCGTTCACTCTCGACTTACCGCAAACGAGCCACTTCAGAACGGTGCGTAGCGTGCCAGGTGGTGCTTTGCACGCGTTACTCGCGCGCTCAAGGGCCGTGCTCGTCAATGGCGGCGATACCTTGTTGCAGGCGCTCGCCTTGAACAAACCTTGTGTGGCGATCCCGATTGCGGGTGATCAAGCCGAGCGCATCGCACGCTGCGCCGCGCAAGGCGTGCTGCTGTCGCCCAAGCCGGATGAGGTCGTTGCAACCTGCGAGCGTGTGCTCGCCGATACGGCACTCGGGGACAATCTGGCATCGCACCGACACGCACTGGCACTGCACGATGCCCTGCCGAGCATCATCGAGCGGTTGGGGCGTTACCTCGCGCCTCGATGAGTTCGCGATACGCTTGCAGCGTTTCGCGCACCACGTTGTCTAGGTGGTAGGCAGACAAGTCGTGATCCACGCGTGCCGGTCTCTGCGTTGCCAGTGATCGAAGTGCCATGCTCATCGCATTCACATCATCGACGGGTACCAACGTGCCCGGGTAACGCATCAGGATCTCGGAAGGTCCCTGAGTGGTCGTTGCCAGCACTGGCGTACCTGCATCGATCGCTTCGAACAAGACACGTCCGAGCGGTTCGCTACGTGAGGGACTCACGAACAAATCGAAAGCTTGATAGAACACCTTGGCGTCGGGGCGAAAGCCGAGAAAGCGGACTCGCTCGCTTTGGACGAGTCTCTCCAAGCGTTTGCGTTCACGGCCATCACCGATGATCACAAGTTTGGCATCGGGAATGGCGGCCTGCTCGAATGCGCGGATGAGAGTGTCGAAACCCTTCGACTTGGCGAGTCTGCCGACGCCGCCGATCAGAAAATCGTTATCGTCTGCGCCGGCTAGCGCACGCAAGCGACGGCGCTCTTCGGCATCGATCCTCGGCGTAGGAATCAAAGATTCATTGATGTCGAAAACACGACCGCGATAACGCTCGAGATCTTTCTTCTGCCATTGGGCGATGACGATGAGGCCAGCCATCTCGAGAAACTGCGGCCCATTCACCCACATGTGTAAGGTGGCGATGGTGGCGCAGGGCGGTTTCAAGCGCGCGACGAGTCGAGTGCTCTTGCGCAAGTGGGTGTGGATGATTTCGGGTCGATGATCGCGGATGGCTCGTGCGAGCCCCCAGGCGGGAAACCAGCGACTCACCTCGACGACCCGCACGCGTTCATCTAGATGATCACGGATTGAAACGCCGTTCGATGCTCGGTGTTGTCGCTGCAATACGAGAGTCACATCGTGTTCTGCGACGCAGGCATTGCACATTTCCGCCGTGGCTCTTTCGGTGCCGGCGAAGCCGCGCGAGAACAGGGTGTGCATGATGCGCATGGGTGTTCCGTTCATCGGCGTCGATCTCGAAGAATTTCACGTGCTGCATTCGAACCGGGTAACCCCGTGACGCCGCCGCCCGGATGCGCGCCAGAGCCGCAGAGATATAGGCCGCGTACGGGTGTGCGGTAATTACCGTAGCCGAGCGCCGGGCGTGCGGCCCAGAGTTGATCAAGTCCGAGCGAGCCGTGGAAGATATCGCCGCCCGCGAGTGCAAAACGTTGTTCGAGGTCGAGCGGCGAGAGCGCGAGCACGCCCACGATGCTGCGACGGAAGTTCGGCGCATAGGCATCAACGGTATCGATGATCAAATCGATCGCGGCTTGTTTTTCGGTGGGGTCTTCCCAACTGCGTGGCGCCTCGAGTGTGCCCGGCAGGTTGTAGTCGAAATGCTGGCAGAAGAGGCTCGCGACATGCGCGCCACGCGGTGCGAGCGTGTCATCGAGCGTCGAAGGTATCAGCATTTCGACGATCGGCTCGCGCGCGCAACCAGTGAGTCTCGCATCGGCATAAGCACGATCCATGTAATCGAGCGAGGGCGCGATGATGATGCCTGCACCGAGGTGCGTGTCATCACTGCGCGAACGGCGCACTTCGAAACGCGGCAATTCGCCGAGTGCCACGTTCATGCGGAAAGTCGCCGAGGCCGTGCGCCATCGTTCGATGTGCGAGCGAAAATCGTCGGGTAAGTCTTCGGCTTGCAGCAAATTCAGAAAGAGCGGTTTCGGGCCGAGGTTGCCGATGATGCGCGGTGCGCCGAAGACGCGACCATCGACGAGTTTGATACCGCTGGCCGTCGCGGGGGTATTGCTGCGACCGCTCGTGCGCGTGGTGATGATCTTCGCAACCGGTGCATCGCACTCGATGTGCACACCCAGACGACGCGCTTCAGCGGCGAGTGCTTGGGTGATGGCGCCCATGCCGCCGATCGCGTGACCCCAGAGACCGCGCTTGCCGTTCACTTCGCCAAAAGCGTGATGCAGTAAGACATAGCCGCTGCCTGGCGTGTACGGGC
>Ga0102921_1000420_pt1 | contig 14775 bp, 14 predicted proteins | sample Colrivmeta156802_FD_78205 | JGI IMG/M metagenome (GOLD analysis project Ga0102921, IMG submission 78205) | Estuarine microbial communities from the Columbia River estuary - metaG 1568-02 | ecosystem: Environmental > Aquatic > Marine > Intertidal zone > Estuary | place: USA: Columbia River...
ATACTATCTCACTTTTTTTTGTTCAAGACAATATTGACTTTCAAGTATTTGTCGGTTATTTTCTGCAATTTTGACCCATGTTTAAGCGATTGAAGGAAAAATGGAAATTAAGTTGGACTTCTTTTGTGCTCGTATTTAGCACTTTTGCCATTGGTGGGAGTAGCTGTGGGTACCTAGGTAGAAAGCTTCTAACCCTTACTGGGCTTGATTCTGGTGTGCTTTATTACGTATTATATATAGTACTAATGTGTTTGTTATGGCCCCTTTGTGTAATCGTGGTTAGCATACCCATGGGACAATTTGGATTTTTTAGAAATTACCTCCGAAAAATGAGCCAAACTATTTTTGGGATATCAAGCAAGGCGCCAAAGGCTCAAAACGGAAGTTTTAGCATCAAACAGCGCAATATGGCCATTTTTGCTTCAGGAGCGGGTTCTAATGCGCTTAAAATCATAGAGCACTTTAAGGGTCACCCATCTATTCGGGTGTCGCTGATTGTTTGCAATAAGCCAGGAGCTGGGGTTTTACAAGTTGCCGCCGACAACCAAGTGCCAGTTCTTATGATAGAAAAGAAAGATTTTGAACAGGGCAATATGTACGTGAAGGAATTGTCGAAATATGAAATAGGGTTTATAGTACTAGCAGGATTTTTATGGAAAATGCCAGAGGCTTTTTTAAACGCATACCCAAGACACATCATCAATATCCATCCTGCATTGTTACCAAAATTTGGTGGCAAAGGGATGTACGGCTCTCATGTACATGAAGCTGTGATTGCTGCAGGTGAAAAAGAATCCGGCATTACAGTTCATTATGTAAATGGACAGTACGACGAAGGCGAACATTTATTTAAAGCTGCTTGCACCGTTGATGTAACCGATACACCAGACACACTGGCTACTAAAGTACACGCACTAGAACATTTGCACTTTGCACGCGTAATAGAAGATGTAATCGAAGGAAGGTTATAAAGTAGCGCTCCGTTTTTAGCGCAGGTCTTTTTGCATATACACAACACTCGGTAGCGGATTATCGTAGTAGGCCGTTACAGTTTCAAATCCAAATTTTTGATAAAGTTGTATAGCAGCTTGCAACCTTTCTAATGTATCTAATTTCATAGTGGTATAGCCCAGTAATTGCGCTTCTTGTAATAAAGATTTTACGAGCGCATCTCCTATTTTTAAATTTCGATACTCAGGTACTACATAGAGCCTTTTCATTTCGCAGGTATGTGCTTCTAGTAAGGGCTGTAACGCAATACAGCCAACAGGTGTAGCATTATAGGTTGCAATAAAAAGCGCGCCGGTAGGCGCGCTGTATTTATACAAAGGATTGTCGATTTCGCTATCAAAAGATTGAAAACAAAGGTCTTCGTTGAGCTCTTCTAAATAGGCTTTAAAAAGATCTTTTACAGATTCTAATGCAGAACCTTGTTTGGTAACTTTTTGAATGTCTAACATGGGTAATAGCGTATGCAATTAACCAGGCATTCTAGAAATATATTTTTCTATTTCTTTTACCTGATCAAGCACTTGTTTTGTAGTTGGCTTACAAGCTTTTGCTTTTCTAAAAAAATCTTTAGCTGCTCTAAACTCACGCTTATTAATAAAAATTTGACACATGGTTAAATACGCAACCGCTTCACTTTCTTTGTCAGGTATACCAAGTCTGATGGCAGCTCTGATATAAGATTCACCTTGCTTAAGATCGCCTTTTTGCATAGACATCATACCAAGCTGTAATTTATTGGCACCTTCTGCCTCAGGCATTGGTGAGCCTAAATCATTACTCATTTTGAGGTGCTTTTCGGCGCTATCAAAATCTTGCGTCATCATGGCAAGGTTTCCTTTGATGGTATAATACGTAGATCGTACAGGCTTATAAAGCAAGCCCGGAAACCAAACCGATTTTAATATTTTTTCAACCTCTTCCACATTACCCTGTTCCATAGGTTCTTGAATCAAACGAAGTGGTCCAATAAAAAAATGGCTTAAAATGCCGATAACAAAAACCAGGTATATAGGGAAAGTTGGCCAAAAACCAGTTCCCGTGAAATTTAATACAAGACCTAGGACTAGTAGCAATAAGCTTAGCCAAAAACGGTATTTGATGATGATATTGTAGAATTGCATCCCTTTAAATTTGAGCCGCTAAGATACATTGTTTTATTAATAGCGGCCAACCCACAAGCATTTTGTGGCGGTACGGGATTATCTATTATTTTTGCTACCCTTTTAAGGATGGTCCCGTAGTTCAATGGATAGAATAGAAGTTTCCTAAACTTTAGATCCAGGTTCGATTCCTGGCGGGACCACAAAGGCTCAACACAAAGTGTTGGGCCTTCTTCATTTTGAGACAACGTCGAAAGCTTGCTTTCGTAAGTTGGCGAGAGATGAAGAAGGCAACAAACCGCTTCGCGGTTTGTTGAAAGCCTTTGGGTTAGTTCAATGCGGCAGGAAGTTAGCCGAAGGCTAACAGTCCTGGCGAAAGAAAGACGACAGTCCTGACGAATATCATGGTAATTACTAACGCGTTTAGGGTTACTTTGAAATTGAATCAATTTTTGTACTTTTCGATCAATTAACAAGACAATAAAAATTCAGAAGATCAAACCATTGTTTATTTTAAATAATTCTATGAAAAATTCAAAATCAAATAGCTTTTCAAAAAAAGTCATTCTATCTATTTCAATTTCCCTATTCATTATAACAACCGCATTCAGCCAAACATCACAATGCATCCTGAATGTAAAAAATGACAGAGCATACTTTCATGACCGCACAACATTAAATGGTAAAGTTAGTTTTACCCAGAGAAAAGCTTTTCTAGTTTTAGGCGATCAGGTTGCTATTAATTGTCAAGACAAAAATGAAAATTGGATCTATATATCTTATAAAAACTCAAAAGGCACCATTACCCGGGGGTATATAAAAAAAGCAGACCTTGAAAATACTCAGACAAACAACCTTTCAACAAAAGAGATTTTAAGTAAGCTGGTTGGAGAACACTACCTCGAATCTATTTCTGGATTTGCTGGAGCAAATGCATTATTTGACTACTATAAAAAAAACGGAAAATGGATAGCCTCAGGATCTTCACTTAACGGAGGAATGAGAGAAGGATATAAGATCCCTATTACTGCCCAAGAATTATCTTTTTTAAATACTATGAAATTAGTTTTAAATCCAGATTTATCCTTACAAGTTTACGCAGGAAATAAGTTATTTATAACAGTACCTTTTGCTTATAATGATGTTGACAATAAAGCCATAATTTTACTAAATAGAAAATTAAATAATACTGAATTAGGATTTACTGTAGGTTGTTACTTTGATGAAGAGGATAGTAGAATTATGATAACCTACGATTTAGAAAAACGTATTTTATCTCTAAATATTTCAAGTATTTGTATTGCCGATTATACTTTTAAATAAAAATCTTACACCAAATTATTACTAAATGAAAACTATCATTATAATTCTTTTTTCAACTTTGCTTACTTCTTCTAATTTGATGGCGCAAACTTTTGTTAAAAAAGGCGAAAGTATATCCACATCAAATATTGTAATTAAGTACTTCGAAAACAAAGGCGGAAATCGACCATCTTTAAGTATAGCGTATAAAGATGGATTTTCGATGTTTAGTCATGTGATGCCGGTGTGTGGCGGTGATTATGAATGGTGTTTGAGAAATGACGAATTCGAAGATATTGCCTATTTAAAAATTGAATTTTATTCAAATAGGTTAATTGCAAAAATTAAAATAGATAACTATCTATTCAAGCAAAAGAATTATGAAAAAATTAAAAAACACATAGACCTCATTGCAGGTGAATATGCCAGATTTAAATAAAAAATAGATGACCTTAATATATTCATTATGAAAAAAATCCTTCTCCTAGTTCTACTCTTCTCTTTCAACTATTCAAATGCACAAATTTCATCTTTTCTAAAATCGTCCGAATTTGCTAGAATAAAATCAATAGTAGGGAAAATGAAATATGGTGGTGGCACTAACTATATTTGGCTCGAAGATTTTGGATACTCGGATGAGGGATCAACTTATAATAGCTATCGATGGAATGACAGAAGTGAAACTTCTCATAAAATTTTCTTAAGCAACGACTATGTGGTTTTTACATACCACTTAGCCCTAGGCACCAATACAGGAACTTTAGTGTATGACAGGAACACCTATCAGACTAAAACATTTCCATATCATGGAGTAGGATTAAACGGCAACTCTATAGAAATAGGCAGATCAGGCTATTTTAAAGAAGGCGGAAGATGGTGGCAAAAAGGTATCATAAACATTGAAACCAATAAAGTTACTTGGGATCCTAATTTAGAAAGATAAACAGCATAATTCATTTTATTGCGATTTACTAAGTTCCAAATCGATCCAACGCGCCCGTTCTGACATCCATTGTTTTAAATAAATTATCTCTGCCTGATAAGAGGCCTGCGGAGCATTAGTCCATAAAATGGGCTTCCCTATTACCGACCATTTTTTAAAGTTTTTTTCTACTGCAGGCCTAATTGGATTTGCTAAACTATCTACAATTGAATCAATATAACTATCAGCAAAAATAGTTTGCCTTACATGCGACCATCTTTTTTGAATAGCTAATTTAAACCCTGGATTAGCATATAGGCTACTCCACCAATTGGGTGAAGGAGTATAGGATTGACCTTTTGCCTCACTCATTGGGAAGCGCCAACCTTTGGTTGCAAACCCATTATACAATGTACTATTTCCAAAGGCCAAATCATAATCCCACACTGGTCCCATTGATAAGCGACCATCCTTTAAAACCTGAAAAAAACAACTACTCCTATAAGCATCCGGACTATTGGCAAATTCTGAAAAAAGAAAATAGTCTACAAATGAGTTCATATCAGCATAACTAGATAAATCCTTCTTACCATTCAACAATGCTTTTTCAAAATTAAGAACAGTGGAAAATACTTCACCAAATGAAATCTTGCTTGCTAAATCATGTTCTAGAATATCAACATTGGGACTAATCAATGAATGGGATTTGTTCTTTTTTTTACCTGTTGTTTTATCAAATTTGAAAATACCCTTTATAGTGTCAAGCCCATTCTTTTCTAAATTAATTTTTTCTCTTAATTCATATAATCCAGCATAATGATTGTCAATGTATAAATCTACAAAAATACTTTTTGTAGTATAGTGCCCCATGGCACCAAATAGATATTGCGCTAAAGTATTTCGAACGCATGTTCTGTCGGCATATGGCGCATACAAAACCCAGTCACCTTTTAACTTAAAGCCCTTCCACTGAATTGGTTTATCAACTTTAAATGTAACTGAATAAGAGCGTTTCGGATATACTTTTGAACTTGAGCCCCTGTATTCAATCTCACCATTTATTAACTCTTTACTATTACTATCTGTCAATTCTATACTACAATCTACTTTGTCTTCATCCTGAATTTCTTTTCCATTTAGAAATATCTTAATCATATGATTTTCAGCAAATTGCTTTCCATTACACGAAATAATTATCATTGATATGATTACCAATAATGTTTTAGAAATAAAATTGTTACGCTTATTCATAAATCATTGAAGAAATGGGTAATATAAAAAGAAATTCAAAATATTTTATATGTTTTTAGAAAAAACGTAATTTGTCGAATAAACAATACCTCAATGAAAGTTATTACAAAAAAAGCTGTCCTACTCATTTACGTATTTATAGTTATTGGCATCTCTGGCTGTTTTCAAGATTCTAATAAGGAAACTTTCGTAATTGATACATTTAAATGGGGCGAAGTTCCAGAAGACATCCAAAATCAAATAGTAGGAGCAGGTTGCGCATACTTTCAACTTAATAATGAAGAGTTAATTTATATGACTGATGGTCTTATTAAAATCAATGGCTTATATGAAGTGCTACAAGAAAAACAAATTGATAGCCCTGATTTTAGCAAACAAGTTTATGAAAACAGTAGATGGATCATCTACATAGACATGGACACAAGTAACAATGAAAATACTCAAGAAACCGGAACATTAACGCTAAGATCAAAGGGAAAAGACGGTGAAACTACAGTAAAAATAAATAGATATTGTGGAACATAAATTCTACCCGCTACAATCACAACAATAAAAAATATGCAGCTGCTGCAAAGCCACAAGCACCTCCTCCGTTTTGAGTAACGGCAATAGGGCTTCCTGATGCATAACGTCCTTGGTAAATTTTATTTCCTTCAATGACGCCAACCGGGCTTCCCGACGCATACCTGCCTTTATAAATTTTATTCCCTTCAATAACACCTACTGGACTGCCTGAAGCGTACCTGCCCCTGTATATTTTATTTCCTTCAATAACAGCAATTGGACTTCCGGAAGCATAACGTCCTTGATAAATTTTACCATTATCAAAAACAGCTACTGGACTTCCTGAGGCGTATCTGCCTTGGTAAATTTTACACTGGGCTTTCGTAACTGTTAAGATTAGAAAGGATGCAGCAAAAAGGGTAATACTTTTCTTCAAAAACATAGGTAATACTTTATTTCTCTAAAATACATTAAGACTGGGCACAAAAAAACACCACGCTCTAAATCAATGACTTCTCCCCCCAGATTAGTACGATTTATGACGTGGTGTCTACTACAAATCTAATGCAAGCGCACACATATACAGCGTTTTATCGTTACGTTTGCATTTAAATTGCAAACTATGAACCAGCTAGAAAGGCTTCATTTTATGTATCAGCTACTAGAAATTGAGCCTCGAACGGTGCAAGACATTAGTAAAGAGCTTGCACTAAAGGGCTTTACAATTGGAAATAGACAAATCTATAACGACCTAGCGCAGCTCGAAAAAAATTATTTACGACAAAATCAAGCTTTACAAATTACTATTGGGCAGCACAACCAAAAAACATACAGGCTTGTATTCACAGATATCACAATACCGGTTACAGGATTTGATGTAAACTCCTATCAATTGAGTAGGCTTTCTATGACTACCTATATTACAGAGGGGCGTGGCGAATCCATTAATAAATTTAGAGATATCGTAGCTAAAAAAATAATGCACTTGAGCAAAACTAAATATGCTGCTTTACCACTTGAACAAAATTTTAACTCACACTTTTTTGAAAGAAAGTATACTGCTGATTTCAACCAAATGACAGAAGACATTATCTGGTCGATTGCAAATAATAAAATAATTGAAATTGAAAACATATTTGGAGACGCAACCAATGTATCATCTGATATTACTTACCCCTTTAAATTAAAGCCGCTGTTACTCGTTTATCACAATGGCGCATATTATACGGCTGGATTTATTACAAATAAAAACATCTTTATCACTATTGACCTCTCTAAAATTGTATCTTATAATATCACCAATCAAACCTTTGCTTACAAAAAAGCACTCCCGCTTGCTAAAGCAGAACTATTAAAAAGATTTGGCTTAACCGCTAATATTGACAATGAAGTATATGATATAGAACTAGAATTTTCAAGCATAACGGGCGAATTTATAAGTCATTACAACTGGCATGCAACGCAAACATTTACAACTTTAAAAAATGGAAATTATCGCATGAAAATGCATTGCGGTATTAATAGAGAACTATTTGGGTGGATATTTAGATGGATGGGGAATGTAAAAATTATTGGCCCTAAAAAACTAAAAGATTTATATCTACAACAACTTAATATCATCAATAAAAATTATAGTAGCGATCAGCGCCTAAACTATTCCAATATTTTTAAACCAGCAGAAAAGTAATTTAATACCGCAGCATCTTGGTTTCATTAACTGCTTCAAATAATGCAGTATAATCTACCCAAATACCATCCATTTTTACTTTTTTAGCAATGAGCCGAATGCCATGGCTATAATCGACATACCAATTTACATGCCCCGCATACACCGGTTGAATAGGTTTACCATCAAGGGTATGCCAGCCATAAATGGCCACCCGGTTTGGCTTCTGGTGTTCTACTACTTTATTACTGAGTACCACATCTTTTTTTATACCAGCAATCAGCCCTTTTCTATTATTTCGCTGCCCCTCAATCATTAAATGATGTTGCCACATGGTAATAGTACTATCCCTAAATGCATACATGGGTACTGGGGCTAATTTTACAGTGCTGGCTTTATAGATTGCATCAACCATGCTTGGTGTAGGTAAAAAACAATCGTACACTTCCGCAATTTTTTGAGCAGCCATTGGGGTTATAGGAACACGGGCCCAATTACGATGAGTTCCCACCATAAAATAATCTGGAGCTACATAAAATGTAACTTTCACCTCTTTATCCGCCCTCATAAACGTTGTTGTAACAGGTACAAAACTGAAATAAAAATCAGGCACTTGTCCGGCATTTGCATATTCAAGCGCCAATGAATCGCGCTCTCTCCAATTATAACTTACAGCTTGTTTGAAAAAAGCTTCTCCGGTACGTGCATCATTATCTACCGCATGTGGCAACCCAGCTGGGCGGATGTTTTTGGTGGAAGCGCAAGCGCAAAAAAACAATCCAATTAGAAGGCAACTATTTTTCAATAGATCTGATTTTTCGTTCGATAGCGAGTGTTATTCTGTAAAATCCTAAATCGGTCATATGAGAACCATCAACGGTGGCTTCCCCATCTTCGCCAATTAAATTTGTAGTTTCTAAATAATGTAAATTATGCATCCCTTCTTTTTTTAATAGCGTGTATGCATTTTTAAATATTTGATTGACTTCATTAATTTTTTGCCTCGTTACCAAATTAAATTTAGCGGTGGGATACATAATATTTTCGACGATTAAAATAGGTACACTTGGTTTTAGTGCATGTAGTTGACGTAAAAATGGAACCGTTTTTTCCTGTGCCATAGCAGTTGTTAAATTAGGCCCGCAATCAATCACATACATAGAAGCGTCAATCCCAGACATAATTACAGCCAACATAGAATCGAGCTGTCCATTTCCGCTAAAACCTAAGTTAATGGTTTCACGCCCCAACCTACGTTCTAGCTGTGCAGGATAGGCCATGCCCGGACGCATAGCAGAAGCGCCTTGCACAATGGATGTACCATAAACAACCAGCGGCTTTTGTCCCTCAAAATAATTTTGCTGTGGCTTATGGATTGTAGCGCCTTCTTCGATACCAATAAAAAGTGAATCGCAGGTTTCATAGTCAGGTAAGTACAATAAATATTGGCGCATGTTTCCATCCATCTCTTTTACCAAATTAGCTTCTTGGTAAACAGGGGCATTAGGCTTTCCTACACCCGCAAAATACCACACACCATGATCAAGTCCATAAAGGTCAAGCCCCTTTACCAGCGTGCCCGCCACGTGCTGAAAAACAACCGACGATCCGGTTTTCCATTTTGCAGAGATTTGTTTGGCATTGGTTTCAAAATACACTGCAAATCCAGTTGGGTTTTTACTTAAATCCCAAACAGGTTTGCGTAATAATTTTTTTATCGTATCTGGAAAGCGCTGATACACGGTTTCATTAGGCATGGGGCGTCCTAATAAAGTAAAACCTTGCATATCGTAATAAACTGTTTTGGTTTGCGCATTAGCACTAAAGGAGGCAATAACAGCAAACAAAAGCGTCAAGCAGTATTTCATGCTTCAATTTAATCCTTTTTAGTAAAAACCATGTGTAATTGAGCCTTACCTTTGCAAAAAATACCCCAAATGATGCGTCTGGTACTTGCAAGTTTAATGATGATTTTGAGCATATCTACTATTGCACAAAACGCTGAACTTTCGGAAGTGGTAGTTACAGCAAGTATGTTACCTCAACAAGAAAAAGAAACGGGGCGCAATATTGTAAGCATCAAAGGATCTAGCCTACAAAATTTACCTATCAGTAGCATCGACGAACTACTTAAATATTTACCTGGCATTGAAACCCAACAACGCGGCCCTGCAGGTACACAAAGTAATATCATCATTAGAGGCGGTACCTTTCAACAAGTCCTGGTAATTATCGATGGCATAAGAATCAACGATCCACTAACGGGTCATTTTAATGGGTACATACCACTTCACCCAGATGATATCAACAGAATTGAAATTATTAAAGGCGCCGCTTCTGCAATTTATGGTTCTGACGCCATTGGAGGTGTTGTAAATATTATTACCAACGGGCTACAACAAAAAAACGGCCACAAATTAAGCGTTGGTAGTAAATGGGGTAGTTACAATTCACGTTCCAATAATATTTGGTGGGGGGTTCAAAAACAAAAATGGAAACTAAGCCTGTCTTCACAACAAAATAAAGCCGATGGAGAACAATTAAGAGGCACCAAGGGCTATTTTAATAATTCATTTTACGCAGCTAATTTCAATTACAATTTTGCATCAGACTGGAAGCTGCATATTTTATACGCCAACGATAGTAGAGACTTTAATGCACAAAATTTTTACACCACTTTTAAAAGTGATACTGCCTCAGAAATTGTAAAAAGCAATTGGACGCAAATGAGTGTACATAAGCAATATGCACACACCACTGTTAAATTTGATGCTGCCTATAAAAATTTATCAGACCGATTTAGATTTAATCCCGCTGGCAGTTTCAATGAAAATAAAACATCGCTATTTGTAGCGCAAGGAACGGTTCAGTTTTCACGTAACCCCAATCATCAAATTGTTACAGGTGCTCAGTGGATCCATAAAAAAATTAGATCCAACGACAGGGGCAATCATGATTTAGCGCACGGTGCAGCATTTATAATTGCTACTCATAAACTTCCTAAAAATATATTTATCAACGAGAGCCTTCGAATAGATTGGGACCAAAGCTACGGCTGGGTGATTATTCCACAGGTAAATGCTTCATGGGTAAACGGCAACCTAACAACACGGGCCTCTATTGGTAAAGGCGTTCGTGACGCAGACTTTACGGAGCGATATAACAACTATAATAAATCTCTTGTAACTGGTGGCAGCATTGGCAATCCTTATTTACAAACAGAAAAATCTTGGAGTTACGAGCTAGGTGCCGATTATAGAATGGGTTCTCATTTTAAATGGGGTGCCACTGTATTTTTTAGGGATCAAAATAATTTAATTGACTGGACCCCCACCCCTTTTCCTATGATGCCGCGCCAATCAAATTTAGTCATCACCGGAAACTATTCGCTTGCAAGTAATATATCGTCGGTACAAACAAAAGGAATTGAAACAGATCTTACTTACAACAAAAAATGGGGTGAAAATGTCGAATTAAGTATTAGTACAGGACTGGTATGGCTTGCTTCTACTAGCCCCAATAAAACACCTTCTTTTTACATTTCTTCTCACGCCAGATTTTTATGGAATGAGCAAATAATTTTTAGAGCACGTCAATTACAATTATCCGTAAACAGTGTGTACAAAATTAGAAATGCACAAACAGCGTCTGCGATTAATGCGGCACTCTCTACTAATTATTTTCTAGTAAATACCAAATGCGCTTGGCTTCTTAAAAAAAGAAGTAGCAATGTGTTTGTAGAAATCACCAACTTAACCAATACCAGTTACTCCGATTTACTCGGCGCTATCATGCCAAGCAGGTGGATTGCTGCTGGTTTTCAAGTACACTTATAATCAGATTTGCTTTAATAGACCTGGCTTTTCTTGATGTAATTTATAAATCAGTTCGCCAAATAAGGTATTGGCCCAAGCAAACCATTTGCGGGTAAACTTAGTTGCATCGTCTTTATGAAATGATTCGTGCATAAATCCAGTGCCCGCATGCGTTTGCATTAGGTTTCTAACACAGTGTGTGATTTCTTTATCATCCACACTTGTAATGGCGCGTAAAATAATACTCATGGGCCAAATGGTATCGGCGCCGGTGTGCGGACCTCCAATTCCTTCACCAGCTTTTCCTTTGTAGAAGAAAGGATTGTTTTCAGATAGCACCAATTTACGTGTATTTAAATAGAGCGGATTGTTAGGCTCAATAGCACCTAGGTATGGAAGCGATAACAAGGAAGGCACATTGGCGTCATCCATCATATGAAAACTACCATAACCATTTACTTCAAAACCAATAATTTTTCCAAACTGTTGGTGTTGTATAATACCATGTTTTTGAAATGCAGCTTGTACCTGTGCTTTTAATGCAAGTGCTCTTTTAGCAAGTGCTGGCTCATTTACTGATGGCAATTGCAAGAGCTCCGCCATCTTACCTAAAATATTAATGGCAAACATATTACTTGGCACAAGGTAAGGCAGTAAAGTACAATCGTCACTAGGTCTAAAGGTTGAAACAATTAAACCACATGGCTTTACTGGATAACCATATCCACTTAAAGGCACACCGTCGGTGGCCCAAGCGGTGGTTCGCTGAAAAGTATAAGGGCCATTACCATTAAAGCGTTGTTGCTCTGTAAATGTATCTAGAATTAATTTTTGTGCAGCTTTCCAATCGGCATCAAAAACAGAAGTATCTCCAGTTTGCTTATAATAACCATAAGCAAGTCTTACCGGATAACATAAACTGTCAATTTCCCATTTACGTTCATGAATACCAGGCTTCATTTTTGTAAGGTCATCTTTCCACTCACTTACTTTATTGACGTCTTTATAAAATGCGTTGGCGTATGGATCCAGTAAAATACATTTTGTTTGTCTATTGATAACACCTGCAATCAGTGTTTGAAGCGGCTTATCATTTTTTGTGAGTGGTAAATAAGGCCAAACCTGCGCCGTACTATCACGGAGCCACATAGCATCAATATCACCAGTAATTACATAGGTATCTGGCTTTCCATTTACCATTTCAAAATCGACGGTGGTGTCTAATGTGTTTGGAAAGCAGTTCTCAAATAACCAACCTAGCTCTTTATTTGGCAGGTCTTTTTTAACTTGCTCAATTACCGCTTCTACAGCTGCACTTTTAAAATTTCTATCAGCTACAGCAGGTCTATTACTGGTATAATTTTGTGTAAGTGGAGGCATTGCAAAGCCTGCCGCTTTTTGGAGTAAAAATCCCATGCCTAATAACGAAGATTTTTGTACAAATTGACGGCGGTTGGTCATATAAATAGTATTTAAATTATTTTAATTGAAAAGATACTGAATTTTCAACTAAGGCATTTGTGCCAATATATACTTGAAAACTCCCTTTTTCACTTGTATGCTTTAAATCGGCATTATAAAAGCGCAATAACTTTTCATCAATGGTGAAGGTTACCGTTTTACTTTCACCTTTTTTCAAAAATACTTTTTGAAAGCCTTTTAATTCTTTTAAGGGTCTTGTAATACTAGCAACATCATCTTTGATATATAACTGTACGACTTCTTCACCATCATAATTACCTGTATTGGTAAGGTTTACAGACGCCGTTAATGAAGCATTGGCAGTAAGGTTATTTGCAGATAATACGGGCTTAGTATAACTAAACGTAGTATAGCTTAATCCATAACCAAACGGTAATAAGGGTGAATTTTCGACGTCTAAATAATTGGATTTATATTTTCCAAAAACATCGCCACCATTGGGTCTACCTGTATTGCGCACACTATAATAAATAGGAATTTGTCCCACATTACGTGGAAAACTCATGGTTAATTTACCTGCCGGATTGTAATCGCCATATAAAACAGAAGCTACCGCATTACCGGCTTCGGTACCAGCATGCCATACATCTAAAACTGCAGTAGCAGCATTTAATTCATTGGCAATGGTTAGCGGTCTACCATTCATGAGTACAAGTACGAGTGGCTTACCCGTTTTAGATAATGCTTCAATTAATTTTTGTTGACTTTCAGGAATGTCGAGGCTTGATCTACTGGCTGCTTCACCACTCATTTCACTGGCCTCACCTACTACAGCAACTATAACATCAGAAGCTGCTGCTACGGCTAGCGCCTCTGCTAATAATGCTTGCGGTGTTCTAGAATCAATAGAAATTTTTTCACCAAATACATTAATTTTTGCAGCAAATGCAGGATCATCAGATAGATTAGCACCCTTTGCATACATTACTTTAGAACCAATGCCAGGGCGGTTATTAAACCCCTCTAATACAGCAACTGCCTGCTTCGCATCGGCATTAATTGACCAGGTTCCAGGCATATTAGAACGGTCATTGGCAAGTGGCCCAATAAGTGCAATTTTTTGACCCTGCTTTAATGGCAATACTTGATTGTCATTTTTTAAGAGCACAAAAGAACGCATGGCCGCTTCTTTTGCAAAGGCGCGCTTGTCTGCACTTAATACCTCAGAAGCTCTTTCTTGTTTAAGGTATTTAAATGGATCTTCAAATAATCCTAAATCATATTTTGCTTCGAGTATTCTTTTACAAGCAGCATCAATAGCAGCCATTGACACTTTACCTGCTTGCAATGATTTTTGTAGCGTATTTAAAAAACCTTCACTCACCATATCCATATCAAGGCCTGCATTTAATGATAGTGCCGATACAGTAGCTGTATCACCTATACCATGATTGATCATTTCAGTAACAGAAGTATAATCAGAAACAACAAAACCTTTAAAGCCCCACTGATTTCTTAAAACATTTGTAAGCAACCATTTATTGCCTGAAGCAGGAACACCATCTACATCATTAAAAGAAGTCATGATAGAACCAGCACCTGCATCTACTGCAGCTTTATAGGGCGGAAAATAATCATTGTACATTTTGAGCTTGCTCATGTCTACCGTGTTATAATCTCTACCTCCTTCTGGTGCACCATAGAGTGCAAAATGTTTGACACAAGAAAGTAGTGAATAGCCACTTGACAAATTTGCATTACCTGCACCACCTTGATATCCCA
>Ga0102921_1000432_pt1 | contig 14611 bp, 13 predicted proteins | sample Colrivmeta156802_FD_78205 | JGI IMG/M metagenome (GOLD analysis project Ga0102921, IMG submission 78205) | Estuarine microbial communities from the Columbia River estuary - metaG 1568-02 | ecosystem: Environmental > Aquatic > Marine > Intertidal zone > Estuary | place: USA: Columbia River...
CATTCGTAAAAGAAAAATTTCCTATGTTAGGCGGCGCGGTGAATCAAATTTTCAAAGCTGGGAAGTAAGGTGTAAAATAAAAATGCCTCGTTTTCACGAGGCTTAGATTATATAAAACTTATTAAAATTCAAAAGAAATAAGTTTTATATAATCACTCTGAAAATAAAAATGCCTCGTTTTCACGAGGCATTTGAGCAAGCAATCATAAACTAGGATTAAATCCTATACCAATACTAATTAATTTTTTAGAAAAAACCTCCCTTTCTAAAAGAAATCTTCATGCAAGCGACATGGTATTTACTTTTTCAAGTGGGCAGGATGGCAATCTAATCACTGAACCTAACCCTTCCTTTTAATTGAATAGCCTCTGCTTGAGTTAAATCTAATGCCTCCACCATACTTTCCCAATTGAGTCTGCCCTTCATTGAACGCTTTAGCTTTAATATAGTCCAAATTTGAGCTTCAGAAAATAGGCCCAATACCTTCCAATCATTAAAATTCATCGCATTGGCATTCAGCAAATTGCCAGTCTGTACGTTGACCACTAAATGCCCCCTTAAAGACTGGTATATTGAATCAGATAATCCATACACTTTAGCTATTTCACTTGGCTTCGTAAAGGCTCCTCTAAATTGTTTATAGGACATAATTCTTTTTATTAAATACAATGGTAGCATTGTTTTTTGCTTCCACTCTGCTTCGGTGGCAATATTGATGTCTATTTTCCAGGTATCCTCCTTTTCAAAATTGGAGTGACCTCTTTCATAGGCATAGTTTACTACACTCCCTTCCCTCCTATTATGCTCAAACTTAACAATGGTAATATAAGGACTCAATTCACTATACAAAGCAGGGGTTAATCCATACAACTTTGCAAAATCTTCTTTGGCGCGAAAGTAGCCGCCCTTTGCACGATAACGCAATAAATTATTTACTTGTTTAGCAGGAAGGCCTAACTGAATCGCTTGTAAACTATCAATGGTATTAGGGTCAAAATCAACTAAGTGTTTAGTCGTTTTAACATTACCTGAAGCATCTAGCTCCTTTTTACTTAATCCCTTTGAAGGGAAAAGAAAACGAATAGATACAGAGCCAAATAAAATAATCCCCAATACAATAATGCCTTTAATTTCTTTATTAGAAAATATAAAAAAAGCTTTCCAAGGAGGCTGTATCATTTTAGTACTAAACTAAAATTTAAACCAACGCTTTCATCGCGTATTTATACTTTGCAATAATATCTTGTTTGTAATTATACTGAAAACTGCAACCCATCATAGGCCATTCTTATAAACGAAGGTAACTGCTGCTCTATCTGGGCTTGTAATCCAATTTGATGGCTAAAATGTGTGAAATAAACCTCCGGCACTTCCAATTCAGTTGCTAATGCTATGGATTCTGCTAAAGAAAAATGTGTTGGATGTGGTTGCGGTCGAAGTGCACTTAAAATAAGGACTTTGGATCCTTTTATTTTTTCTTTCTCTGCCTCACTGATATAATTTAAATCGGTGACATAGGAAAAATCCCCTACCCTAAATCCTAAAACAGGTAATTCTCTATGCATTACTTGAATAGGAATGAAATTGAGGTCTCCAATTGTAAATGGATCTTTTTCTATATTATGAATTATCATCTCCGGCAAACCTGCTTCCTTGTCTTTTTCAAATGCGTAATAAAAATCCCTTTTAATAGCCACCTGTGTAATGGCGTTTGCATAAATTTCCATGGGTTTGTTGGAATGGAAATTAAAGGGCCTAATATCGTCTAAGCCGGCATAATGATCTCGATGTGGATGTGTAAAAACGACTGCATCCAAATGAGTGGTATGCGTTCTTAGCATTTGATACCTAAAATCTGGTGTCGTATCAATGACTACTGCTTTATTTTCGGATTGAATTTTAATACTGGTTCTTAACCGAGCATCTCTGGGATCCTTTGAAAGGCATACTTCACAATTGCAACCAATTAATGGTACGCCTGTGCTTGTTCCCGATCCTAATATGGTAATGTGTAGCAAAATGGTTGCTTTAGCTGCGATAAGAAATTACTTTTCTCAAACTTAAATTTTACGCTTTCTTCACGAATCCGCGCTTATCAATTTAGGCTTCGGAAAGTGATAAACGTTTCACTTCCTCATACAATTTCTGAGAATCATGCGTAAGTTTATCAAATTGAATATCTAACAAAGGGATTAATTCTAGTAATGTATTAATGCGCGCTTCTAAATTCAAAAACTTATTCAATACTACAATTCTTTTCAATTCTAATAAACACCAGCCACTTTGAAAGTTGCCTCTTTCGTATCTAACCATAAATTCAGATTCACCTAAAATATCTTCTAATTTATTTAAAGTAGTTTGCGTCAATTTCATATTAAGCATTGATTTATAGGGTAGTAAGTGGGCATACAAATATAGTTTTTTAGCAAACTAAGGGGGTAAATATAGCGCAGTAGTTATTCACATTTCGTACCTTTACCAACACTCATTAATTATGGCTTTTACACATCGAAAAATTATTAACGACCCGGTACATGGTTTTATTACTATTAATGACCCCATTATTTTTGGCATCATTGGTCACCCCTTTTATCAAAGATTAAGGAGAATCCAACAAATGGCATTGGCGCAACTCGTTTACCCAGGTGCAGTGCATACAAGACTTCACCATTCTTTAGGCGCTTACCATTTAATGAGCATGGCCATTAATGAACTAAAAGAAAAGGGGATTGAAATTACGGCCGAGGAAGCATTGGCAGCAAAAGCAGCAATTTTATTACACGATATTGGACATGGCCCTTATTCACATGCTTTAGAAAAAGTACTATTAAAAGGCATCGATCACGAATCTATTTCCTTGCGGATTATGCAGGCATTGAATGAGGAAGAAAACTCCATTTTAAAGGGGCAACTTACTTTAGCAATTAAAATATTTACCAATCAATACCCTAAGAAATTTTTGCACCAATTAATTAGTGGACAATTGGACGTGGATCGATTAGATTACTTATCAAGAGATAGTTTTTTTACTGGCGTAAGTGAAGGTGTGGTGGGATATGAACGTATCCTAAAAATGTTGACGGTTAAAGACAACGAATTGGTAGTAGAAGAAAAAGGAATCAATAGCGTAGAGAAATTTTTATTTTCTAGGCAACTTATGTATTGGCAGGTATACCGACATAAAACGGTAGTAGCCAGTGAAAAAATGTTGGTGAAAATTATTGAACGTGCTCAATTTTTATGCAACCAAAATGACAAGTCGGTTCAAACAGGCGGCTTACTAGATTATTTTTTAGCAAATACAAGTATCCAATTAGATGCGCTGGACCTAACTACTTATTGCAACTTAGATGATACCGATATTATGTTTGCAATTAAACAGTGGCAAAATAATAACGATACCGTATTATCCATGCTATGCAAAGGTTTATTAAACAGAAAGTGTTTAAAATGTCAAATACAAGCAACACCCATTACAGCGCAGCAATGGGAAAAAGCAAACCAATCCATAAAGGAGCGATTCCCATTGAATGCGGAGGACCTTACCTTTTTATGTTTTAAGGGTACCGTTTCCAATACCTTATACAAGAATGACAATGAAACCATTAAAATATTGCTAAAATCAGGTGAAATAGCCAATATTTCATCTATTCAGAACGCATTAATTATTGAAAGTCTTTCTGCCCCGGTTAAAAAATTTTACATTTGTTTACTTAACGAATAACCCCCCATTCAAATATTTAAGCATGCTAACATTTAGTGCCCAACAGATTGCGATGATGATTCAAGGAAAAGTAGAAGGAGACGCTGCTGTTGCCGTTACTCAATTTGGAAAAATAGAAGAAGCAAAAGTGGGCGAGCTCACTTTTTTAGCCAACCCAAAGTATGAGGAATTTTTATACCAAACCAAAGCAAGTATTGTTATTATTAACGAAACTCAAGTATTAAAAACCCCCATTACCCCCACACTCATTAGAGTACCAGATGCTTATGCAGCATTCGCTACATTACTAACAAAATACCAGGAATTAAAAACCCAAAATTTATCGGGCATTCAAACCCCCTCCTATATTTCCCCATCTGCAACATTAGGTGAAAACCACTATGTTGCTGCATTTGCACATATTGGCGACCGTGTACAATTGGGGAATAATGTGAAAATTTTTCCCAATGTCGTGATTGGTGAAAATGTAAAAGTTGGCAACAATGTAATACTTCACCCAGGTGTAGTGATTTACGCGGATTGTATTTTAGGAAATAATATTATCATTCATTCAGGTACCATTATTGGAAGTGACGGATTTGGTTTTGCTCCCAATGCAGATGGTAGTTATCAAAAAGTACCTCAATTGGGAAATGTAGTGATTGAGGATAATGTTGAAATTGGATCCAATACCACCATTGATAGAGCCACCATAGGTTCAACAATAATTAGAAAAGGCGTAAAACTTGACAATCTTATTCAAATTGCCCACAATGTAGAAGTGGGAGAAAATACAGTGATTGCTGCCCAAGTTGGAGTAAGTGGCAGTACCAAGATAGGAAAAGGAGTCATGATGGGCGGCCAATCAGGTTCCGCTGGTCACTTAAATGTAGCCGATGGGGTTAAGGTTGCTGCCCGAAGCGGCATCACCAAGAACATTGAAAAAGCCAATTCCACCGTAACCGGATTCCCGGCTGCCGAGCATAGCACAGCGCTTAGATCCCAAATTAACCTCAAAAACCTGCCAAATTTGGAAAAAAGGGTTAAAGAATTGGAAATATTGGTCGCACAACTGTCACAAAAAGGCTAATTAGCCTAAATTTGTGAAAATCACTATGTTAAGCGTAGGTGAATAAATTAATTATAATATGGATGAGCAATTCAATCCCGATAAACAACATACCCTTACTGCTAGTGTTAGCATAAGTGGAACTGGATTACATACCGGCGTTTTAGTGGATATGACATTAAAACCGGCCAACCCTGGCTATGGTATACAATTTCAACGATTAGACCTTCCCAATAAACCAGTGATTAAGGCAGATTGTGACCTGGTTACAGATACGAGCCGAGGAACCACTTTGCAAGTAGGTGATGCCAAAATAAGTACGGTGGAACACATACTAGCTGCTTTAGTAGGTTTGGGTGTAGACAATGTATTGATAGAATTAAATGGGCCAGAAATTCCAATTATGGATGGCAGTTCGGCCCCCTTTATAGAAATGATTGAAAAAACGGGTGTGTTAGAACAGGATGCGGCAAAAGCTTGGTATAGCATTGATGAAAATATATTCCACTATGACGAAGGTAAAAGAGTAGAAATGGTGGCATTGCCTTCCTTGGATTATCAAATCACGACCCTGATTGATTTCAACAGCCCAGTTTTAGGAACACAACACGCTGCATTAAAAACAATTAAAGACTTTAAAGCAGAAATTTCTCCCTGTAGAACATTTTGTTTCTTACACGAATTAGAAGCATTAATTGAACACGATCTTATTAAAGGAGGTGATATTAATAACGCCATTGTTGTAGTTGACAAAGCTGTGACCGATGAGGAAATGGGAAGATTGGCTAAAGTGTTTAAGCGCGAAAAAATTGAAGTAAAAAGTGAGGGATATTTAAATAATTTAGAATTAAGATTTCCCAACGAACCAGCGCGACATAAGTTATTAGATGTAATTGGTGACCTAGCGTTGATTGGTTACCCAATTAAAGCACGCATCATTGCGAACCGTCCAGGACATAGTAGCAATGTGGAGTTTGCAAAAAAAATTAAGCAGTACATTAAAAAAAATAAACACGTTAAAGATGTACCCGTATATGATCCTGCTTTAACGCCAGTTTTTACTGTAGAGCAAATTGAAAAAATATTGCCGCATAGATATCCATTCTTGTTTCTTGATAAAATAATTGAACTATCGGATACTGTTATTGTGGGTGTTAAAAATATAACTTTCAATGAGTGGTTTTTTCCTGGACACTTTCCAGGGAATCCAGTAATGCCAGGTGTATTGCAAATTGAAGCATTGGCTCAAACTGGAGGCATCCTGTGTATTAACGCCATGCCAGAAGGAAACTATGATACTTACTTTTTAAAAATAGACAATTGCAAATTCAAACAAATGGTAAAACCAGGTGATGCCATGATATTGAAAATGGAATTGACTGCTCCTATTCGTCGGGGTATTTGCGAAATGCGAGGTACTGTTTATGTGAATGGTAAAGTAGCCACCGAAGCAGACTTAGTTGCGCAAGTAGTTAAAAGAGCAGAATAAAAAAATAAAGAAATTATATGACGCATCCATTTACATATATCGATCCCAATGCAAAAATTGCGCCCAATGTAAAAATTGATCCATTCACTGTAATTCATGGTGACGTGGTTATTGGTGAAGGTTCTTGGATAGGAAGTAATGTGACCATTATGAATGGAACCAAAGTGGGAAAGAATTGTCGCATATTTCCAGGTGCCGTAATAGGCGCCGACCCTCAGGATTTAAAATTTAATGGTGAAAAAACCTCGGTTGAAATTGGAGACGGTACTACCATTAGAGAATTCGTAACTATTAATCGTGGAACTTCGGACAGATGGATTACCAAAGTGGGTAACAACTGTTTAATTATGGCTTATAGTCATATTGCACATGACTGTATTATTGGAAACAATTGTATCCTAAGCAATAGTGTACAAATTGCAGGACACGTAACATTGGGAGATTACTCTTGGATAGCAGGCGTAAGTGCTGTTCACCAATTTGTAAACATTGGTCAGCATGCTTATATTGCTGGAGGTAGCTTGGTAAGCAAGGATGTACCCCCTTATATTAAGGCAGTTCGTAATCCATTAAGTTATGGAGGTGTGAATAGTGTTGGATTAAAAAGAAGAGGATTTGACTTAGAAAAAATTAATCACATATTAGATATCTACCGATATATTTTTAACAAAGGAATGAATACCACGCAGGCATTAGAATTTATTGAAGAAGAATTGCCAGCAACCGATGAACGTGATGAAATTGTTACTTTCATTAGAGATAGTGGACGTGGTATTATCAAACGATTTGGTAAAGGCCTCGTAGAAGAAGATTAATTATGGTACAAATAAGCCTCCAAAAAGCAGGTAAAAGATTCAATAAGGATTGGATTTTCAAAGACCTTGACTACAGTTTTGAAATGGGGCAGCACTATGCATTAATTGGAAACAACGGATCCGGCAAAAGCACTTTACTACAAACCATTTCTGGATATGCTACTTTGTCTAAAGGCAAAATTGAATGGGGGGACTATAATACCGAAACTATTTTTCAACAAATAAGTGTAGCCGCACCTTACCTAGAACTAATTGAAGAATTCACTACGATAGAACAATTTGAATTTCATAATCGATTCAAACCATTCAGAAAGGATTTGACTACAGCACAGATGATTGAGATGATTGGATTAAAAGCAGCAACCGATAAACAAATAAGATACTTTAGTAGTGGAATGAAACAAAGATTAAAATTAGCATTGGCTATTTTTTCAGAAACCCCTATCCTTTTATTAGACGAACCTTGCAGCAATTTAGATAAAGAAGGATACGCCCTTTATCATGATTTAATTCGTAATTATGCAATGCATAAATTAATTATTATTGGCAGCAATGATACGCAGGAATACGATTACTGCACCAAGCATATTAATTTATTAGACTACAAAGTAGCAGGAAACAATAACTAGTAAAAATAAATACTAGCTTCTACTCGCAATCAACAAATTCAGATCCGTAAATTTCAAGTGAAACTTTTCACTGATGTAAAAGTCGGTAAGGGCCCCTTTGTATAAATAAATACCTTCTCTTAAGTGTACTTGTTGCCAAATTATTTCCTCTAATCCTCCCATATCTCCTACCTGAATTAATAAAGGCATTAATACATTGCTTATGGCTTGACTTGCGGTACGCGCAAATCCACTTGGTATATTAGGTACCCCATAATGAATTACATTATGCTTGGTAATCACAGGGTGTTCGTGATTGGTTAACTCACTGGTTTCAAAACAACCGCCCCTATCAATAGCCACATCAATAATAATACTGCCGGGACGCATGGCGGCAACCATTTCCTCGGTCACTACAATGGGTGCTCTACCAATTTCATTGCGCAAAGCACCTACCGCAACTTCACAAGTTTTTAATTGTTTGGCTAAAATCTTAGGTTCCAGTACACTGGTCCATACTCTTTGACCTAAATTATTTTGAAGCCTTTGTAAACGAGAAACATTATTATCAAATACTTTAACACTTGCCCCCAATGCCAATGCGTTACGGGTTGCAAACTCTCCAATAATATCTGCGCCAATGATTACCACCTTAGTAGGTGGGACGCCACTAATTCCACCTAATAAAATACCTTTCCCTTGATTAAAATTACTTAAATATTGACCGGCAATTAACATCACGGCACTGCCCGTAATTTCTCCCATACTTCTTAAGATCGGATAGTTTTGATTTTCATCTTTTATATTTTCAATGGCTAAAGCTGTTATTTTTTTTGCCATTAATTTTTCTACCAGTTCTTTTTTTAATGCAGACAAATGCAAAGGCGAAATAATAGTTTGATGCATTTGCAAATACGGCAAATCTGCTTCCACTGGAGGCGCCGTCTTTACCAAAATAGGGCATTTATACACTTCTTCTTTTTCAAAAATAATTCGAGCACCCGCTTCTGCATAATCATGGTCCGAATACCTGCTCCCTTCCCCAGCACCCGATTCTACCATTACTTCATGCCCATTGGCCACCAATACCCCTATGGCATCGGGGGTCAACCCAATCCTGTTTTCCTGAAAAGCAATTTCTTTAGGGATACCAATTAACAATGGCTTAGTCCTATGTGGAATGTCCAGCACTTCCTCCTGGGTTTCATAGGAAAACGAACTTGAAATTTGTGGTTTAAAGGAACTCATGCTAAAATGTTTTTATGAAGTTATAATAATCCTTCTATGTTCGGGATCTAAAATTTCAATTTGAATATGAATATGATCGGCTGGTAACAAAGCAGGCGCTTTCTCCGGCCACTCTATAAAACAAATCGCTGCTTCCTCCATTGCCGCTTCTACCCCGGTTCTTCTGGCTTCTGCCTCGTCAGCTAATCGATACCAATCCATATGATACACCATTTTACCTTGGGCATCATATTCATTCATAATAGAAAAAGTGGGACTCGATACCGCATCCGTAATGCCCATTTGTTTACAAATGCGCGCAATCAAAGTGGTTTTCCCGGCCCCCATGGGCGCGTAAAAAGCCCAAATGGGCTGATTGCCAAATTGACTTAAAAGCTGGGCCGCTATCTTGTCAATTTCGCCTATAGTATAAGTCATCTCCATTTATCAAAGATACACCAAGTATTATAAAGCCAAAATCAGAAATCTCAAAAGGGTTGTACCTTTGTAGTGTAAAATAGTTTACAAGTGACCCCGAAAAGAAGTGCTATGGAACATGTTCAATTAAAAGTAGACGGTATGAGTTGCACCAACTGTGCACTTTCTATTCATAAGTATTTGGAGAACCAGGGGGTAGGCGAACCCAAGGTTAGTTTTATGGAGGGGGAAGTGCAGTTTGACTTGCCTACCGAGTTAAAAAAAGAAACGCTTATAAAAGGCATTGCCAATTTAGGTTATAAAGTGCGCGGACAGGAGGATGCTGCCCCTGCAAAAAAATGGTTGGACAATAATAGAGATCGTGCTTTATTTTGTTTCATTTTTACCATTCCATTGGTAGCACATATGATACCGGGCATTCATCAAATTCCTGGAATGCATGTTTTTATGAACCCACTTGTGCAATTAGGGATGACCATTCCCGTTTTCATAATAGGGATGGGTTATTTTGGAAAAAGCGCATGGAATAGTCTGCTCAACGGCATACCTAATATGAATGTATTAGTGAGTATTGGAGCGCTTGCCTCTTTTGGATATAGTTTATATGGAACCTTTATAGGCAAGGGGATGGAGTTTGCTTATTATGAAACCACCGCAACCATTTTAACCCTTGTGTTTTTTGGAAATTATTTGGAAGATGCTTCTATCGAATCTACGCAACGTGCTTTAAAAGATTTAGTTAAAGCACAAAAAGTAATGGCCAATATGATTGTGTTTGATGAAAATCACAAAGAGATATTATTTAATGTAGAGAGCGACACTTTGAAAGTGGGCGATTTAGTTCTAATAAATTCCGGTGAAACCATTCCCATGGATTGTAAAGTATTATGGGGTGAAGCCAATGTGAATGAATCTATTGTGACAGGAGAAAGTGTCCCGGTATTTAGAAAGATGAATGACATTTTACTAGGCGGAAGCACTATTGAAAATGGAACTTTGAAAGCTTATATTACTGCAGTGGGAAATGATACCGTACTTGCCAATATTTTAAAAATGGTAAAAGCTGCGCAAGGTGAAAAGCCACCCGTTCAAGTTTTAGCGGATAAAATTTCGGCTATTTTTGTACCCCTAGTATTAGGTATTGCCTTAGCTACTTTAATTGGCAATTATTTTTTTGCACACAACGCATCTGGCGCACCTATTGGTTTTGGAGAGAGTATGTTAAGAGCCATTGCGGTATTGGTTATTTCCTGTCCTTGTGCAATGGGGCTAGCTACCCCTGCTGCCATTGCAGTTGGATTGGGTCGGGGTGCAAGAAATGGAATTGTTTTTAAAAATGCAAAGAGCTTAGAAGCATTTAAGGATATTAAACAAGTAGTGTTTGATAAAACAGGAACACTTACCACTGGACATTTTGAAATTGCACATTTTAAAATCGCGGATGGGCATAATCGTATGAATGAATCGGATTTTAAAGCATTGGTGTATTCGTTAGAAAGATATTCCAATCATCCTATTGCAAAATGTATTAGTAGAAGTTGGAAAACAAACAATGCAAATAACTGGTCAAAAATAGAAGAAGTAAAGGGCATGGGCATACAAGCCTTAGACAAGGAAGGCAATGAATATTGGTCAGGATCTTTTAAAACATTAAAAGATCAAACTGCAGAAGATGGATATAATGTATATATCCAAAAAAACGGAGTACTCATTGGATGGGTAGACGTCACCGATCAAATAAGACCAGAAGCCAAAGAGGTAATTGAAACTTTGCACAAGCAAGGCATTCATACTATATTATTAAGTGGTGATAGAAAAGAAAAATGCGAAGCGGTGGGTAAAGCGTTGGGCATTCAAGAAATTATTAGCGAACAAAGCCCAGCAGATAAACTAAATAAACTAGACGAACTTACTGCGATTGCCCCAACAGCCATGGTGGGTGATGGCATAAATGATGCACCTGCATTGGCCAAGGCAACTATTGGTATTTCCTTAAGCAATGCTTCCCATATAGCCATTCAAAGTGCACAGGTTATTTTAATGAATCAGGGATTAAAAAATCTACCCATGTCATTGGGATTGGGCCGTCGCACCTATGAAACCATTAAAGAAAACCTAGGATGGGCTTTCTCTTACAATATAGTCGCAATTCCTGTGGCAGCCTTAGGATTTTTAGGCACTTGGGGACCTACCTATGGCGCCTTAATTATGGGATTGAGTGATGTGGTATTAGCGTTAAATTCGTTGAGATTATTTAAGAAAAAGCTAGTGTAATTATTTTTTGAAATCCGTACAGTCCATATTAACAACCTATTGGGGTTATGAGCAATTCAGGCCACAGCAACTCGCTGTGATAAATAGTGTGCTCGAAAAAAAAGACACCCTTACTTTATTACCCACGGGTGCAGGAAAATCTTTATGCTTTCAAGTTCCCACTATATTTGAAAATGGTATTTGTTTGGTGATTAGTCCGCTCATTGCACTCATGCAGGATCAGGTTAAGGACTTGCAATCTAAAAATATACCTGCCATTGCTTTAGGAGGACAATTAAGCGAGGAAGCGCAGGAAGAAATTATGAAAGCAGCTATTCGTGGAAAATATAAATTTATTTATTGCTCACCAGAAAAACTAGCACAAAAAAATTTCCAGGATACACTCACGCAAATTAAGTTTACCTTATTTGCCATTGACGAAGCACATTGTATTTCACAATGGGGCTATGACTTTAGACCTTCCTACCGCAAACTTAATATTCTTAAAGAACGCTTTCCCAATATTCCCATTTTAGCCATGACTGCTTCCGCCATTCCAACAGTACAGGAAGATATCATGAAACAACTGGCATTTAAACAGGCCAATATCATTACCGATAGCTTCTTAAGGCCCAATCTAAAATACAGCGTACAAAAAGTTTCGGTAAAAATTCATTCATTAAGAAATATTTTAAACGCGTTAACTGGCAATGCCATAATTTATTGCAATACCAGAAATAATGTTACACAACTCACACAATTGCTCAATAACTATGGTTACAAAGCGGGGGAATACCATGCAGGTATGACCATTGAAGCGCGCAAAATGGTACAAACAAATTGGATGCAGGATATTACCCCAATTGTAGTATGCACCAGTGCTTTTGGGATGGGTATTCACAAAGGAAATGTTCGCGCTGTGGTACATTATGACATACCCGGAAGTGTAGAACAATATTATCAAGAAGCAGGGCGTGCTGGAAGAGACGGTGAATATGCAGAAGCTACTTTATTATACCAACAAAACGATTGGGACTACTGGATAGAATTACAAGAAAAAAAATATCCTTCGATTGACGTTATTAAAAAGATATTTCAGGATTTAGCCAATTTTGTGCAGCTTCCTATTGGCATGGGAGAGAAACAACAATTTCCATTTGACTTTGAAAACTTTTGTACTGTTTTTAAATGGGACAAAATTATAGCACGTAATGCATTTAGTTGGATTCAACAGGAAGGGCATATTCGTTTTTCTGAATCGGCTTTTACCCCTTCCATGGTGCAAGTAATAGGAGACAGAGCGAGTATTGAAAATTTTCAGCTTGCACAACCCGAGGCCGGAATCGTATTGCAAACCTTATTGCGCACATATGGTGGTATATTAGATAGTCCCCATTTTATCAATGAAATATTGTTAGCCGATCTTTTACAAAGGGACATCCCTTTTGTGCTTCAAAAGCTTCAGTTGTTGTCACTACATGGCATGATTAGTTTTGATCAGAAGCAAAATCAGCCGGTGGTACAATTTCTATGGAATAGAAGTGCCGCTTCTTATATGAAACTAGATTTGGACCATTATCAATTGATGAAAAAAGCATTTATCGAAAGAATTAAGCAATTTATTGGCTATTTACAAGGGCAAACCGCAATTTGCAGGAGTGTTTATCTTGCAAAATACTTTGGCGAAAAAGAGGCAAAACCCTGTGGAATTTGCGACATTTGTATAAGTACGAACGATTAGGTAAATTTAACAAAACATTGGAAATGGTTTTTTTTATATAAAATGCTAAATATCGTTTCTTTACATAAAGCAACCAATTAAAATATAAATTATGGAAGACAAGAAAAAATACAAAGTGTTATTGTGTGAGGACGATAGCAATTTAGGATTGGTTTTGAAAAATTATTTAGAGCTAGACGAGTATGATGTTACTTTAGAACGTGATGGACGTTTAGGACTCGCGGCATTTCAAAGAGAGAAATTTGACTTATGCTTATTGGATGTAATGATGCCGCATGTGGATGGATTCACATTAGCAGAAGATATTAGAGATATAGATCCAGATGTACCTTTATTTTTCTTGAGTGCAAAAACGCTTAAAGAAGATATTATTCATGGCTACAAACTAGGTGCAGATGATTATATCACAAAACCATTTGATAGCGAAGTGTTGATGCTTAAAATTAAGGCAATCATTAAGCGTAACGAAGAGGATCATAAAGTAAGCGATAATCAAGAATATGATTTAGGCAACTACCATTTTAATCCAAAATTGAGAGAATTAAAACACGGAGCGGGTGTTCAAATTTTATCTCCTAAGGAAAACGAGTTATTAAAGATGTTGTCAGAGCATAAAAACGATGTATTAACAAGAGAAAAAGCATTGAAGAAAATCTGGGGTAGTGATACTTACTTTAATGGACGCAGCATGGATGTATATATTGCAAAATTAAGAAAATTCTTAAGAGAAGATTCGCAAATTGAAATTGTTAATATTCATGGCAATGGATTTAGATTAGTTGTACAATAGGTTGTCGCCTATTCAATTTTTTAGAAATCATAATATAAAAAAAGCGCACCTAAAAAGATGCGCTTTTTTTATGCGCTATAATTCTTAGGTACAAGAAATGTAACTACCTAAATAATTCTGGATTTTCAGTACTCCCTCCGCCTCTATATTTACCTAAATGCGTATAGGCTTTATGTGTCACTTCACGACCCCTTGGTGTTCTCTGTAAAAAACCTTCCTGTATTAAAAAAGGCTCATACACTTCTTCAATGGTGCCGGATTCCTCACCAACTGCCGTAGCAATGGTGGAAATACCAACAGGACCGCCTTTGAATTTTTCAATAATGGCTAATAATATGCGATTATCCATTTCATCCAATCCGTGATCGTCCACATTCAATGCTTTTAAAGCATGCTTGGTGATACCGATATCTACAATTCCATCATTCAACACCTGCGCAAAATCACGTACCCTTCTTAATAAACCATTGGCAATACG
>Ga0102921_1000440_pt1 | contig 14513 bp, 9 predicted proteins | sample Colrivmeta156802_FD_78205 | JGI IMG/M metagenome (GOLD analysis project Ga0102921, IMG submission 78205) | Estuarine microbial communities from the Columbia River estuary - metaG 1568-02 | ecosystem: Environmental > Aquatic > Marine > Intertidal zone > Estuary | place: USA: Columbia River Estuary...
ACGGAGGCGTTTCACGCCGAATTGGCAATCAATTCCACCGACACCTCCGGTTGGGCCGCCGCCCTGCGGGCGGCCGCCCAAGCCGAGGTAGCCGTGGTCGCCGTAGGCGAGCACGGCTTGCTCTCCGGCGAAGGGCGCAGCCGGGCATTGCCCAATTTGCCCGGATTGCAGGAAGAGTTTTTGCGCGCCGTTCTGCGCGTGCAGCCAAAGACGGTAGCGGTGGTCTTTGCCGGACGCCCGCTGATCCTGCCGGACGATTTGCGGGCGCAGTTGAGCGCGCTTTTGTGGGTTTGGCAGCCGGGGTCGCAGTCCGGAAATGCGGTGGCGCAGGTGTTGAGCGGCAAGGCGCAGCCGCAGGGTCGGTTGCCCATGACTTTTCCTCGGTCGGTGGGGCAGATTCCCATCCATGCGGGGCAGTACACCACGGGCCGCCCCGGTCCCCAGGCGGAGGTTTTTTGGTCCCACTGGACAGACCTTCCCAACGCACCGGCCTATCCGTTTGGCTACGGTTTGGGCTACAGTGCGGTTGAATACGGCGTACCCTTTGCTGAGGTGGTGTCCGACGGCACAACGGAGCAAGTGATCTTCCGGGTGGAATTGAAGAATTCGGGGAGCGTAAGAACCGTCGAGACCGCTCAAGTGTATGTTTCCTTGGCGCCCAACGGCCAGGGGGTGAGCCCGGGCCGTCGTTTGGTGGGTTTTGCGCAGGTTGCCGTGGAGCCGGGTGCGGTGCAGACGGCGGAGATCCGAGTTTCCGCGCGGGACTTGGTGCGCTACAGTGCAGCGGGCCAGGAGCTTCCTTTGACCGGAACACACCGGGCCTGGGTAGTTCCGCATGCCGCTGCGTCGGGAGATTCGGTTACCTTTAAAATACCATGAGCGCCTTCCACGACTCCAAACAAGCCCTGACGCTGGCCGCCGAACGCGAGCGGTTGGATTCTTTTTTTCACTTTGGCATTTCCGTGGACTGCGTCGTTTTTGGATTCGACGGATCGGACCTGCAGATTTTGGTGATTGAGCGCGGCGCCAATCCGTTCCAGGGTTTTCAGGCCTTGCCGGGAGATTTGGTGCACCCCAACGAAGACACCGATGCCGCGTCGTTGCGCGTCCTGCACGACCTCACCGGCCTTCCGGACATCTACCTGGAGCAACTCCACACCTTTGGGCGGGTGGACCGCCACCCCATGGGCCGGGTAGTCACCGTCGCTTATTACTCCCTGATCGACATCCGTCGGTACGCGCCCAAACCGGGGGGATGGGCCAGTCAGGCGCAGTGGGTTCCCATAGACAAGATTGCCACCATGGCCTTTGACCACGCCCGCATTGTGGAGGTGGCCCTCAGCCATTTGCAGCACCGCATCCGGCACCAACCGATTGGTTTTGAGTTGCTCACGGAGGAATTCACCTTGGCCCAGCTCCAGCTCCTCTACGAGGCCATTTTAGGCACCCAGTTTGACAAAGCCAACTTCCGCAAGAAGATTTTGGCCATGAACCTGCTCCAACCGCTGGAGAAAACCCAACACGCCGTGCGCCATCGTCCGGCACGACTCTACCGCTTTGATCCGCAGCGCTACTCACTCCTGATGGAGCGCGGCTTTGCTTTTGAGTTGTAACCTGTCGGCTTGCTGCGCTTTGCGCCTCACACCGCCCAGTCCGCGGGCTCCAGGCGGGGCACAAAAAAGCCCGGCCGAAGGCCGGGCTTGGGGACTTTGAGCGGGCCTGATGGTCAATTGCGAACCACCAAGACAATACCGTCTACGGAGGCAATGCTCAAGGTGGAACCTGTCGCGAACGTTTGCTCGGGCTCTGCCGCACGGGCTTGCCACGACGAGCCGCGGTACTTGACGGTACCGGTGCTGCCGCTGGCCGCGTGGGTGATGGTTGATTCCACCACCACCGTTTGGCCGGCGTGTTCGTTGTAGGAATCCGGGGCGCGTTGCAGCCAGCGCTTGAGGAGGGGACGCAGCAGCCACAAGGCCAAAACGGAGAACACCCCAAAAAGGCCCAATTGCATGCTGAGGTTGATGGGAACACCCGCCCACACCAAGACTCCGGTGGTCGCCGCTCCCAATCCAATGGGCAGGAGCACAAAGGCCCCGGTCGGTTTGTTTTGGGCTTCCTCGACGACGTCCTGGGCAGCGACGGCTTCCGTAAGTACCTAAGGGGCGTGGCAAGGAGGTTGTTTTAATTGATTTGTTTTCGAGTTAAAAAAAATTGTAATTAGAATGGAATTACTGTGTGTATAAATAATTTATTAACGAATATAAATAGTGTATTAAATACTATAAACATCCTATTATAATGGTTTAAATTAGATATTGATATTTACATTTTGAATTCATTTAAAATAATCACAAAAATAGATTGTATAATTTTGGTAAAGAGTTTATTTTACACTTCAATTAATTATCGATTTCGACTAAAATATATAGTTTAAAAAGGAATGCGTGATTAATTTTTAGTCACTGGTGACATTTAAACCAGGAAATATCGTTGTATATTGGTAAAGTCAACATTATAACACGACTTATGAGATTTTCCGGTCACGAAACCTTTTCATGCAGAGCAAATTGGCTTAACAAAGGAGTGAAATTGTGCATGTTGAGATCAACTCAGACTATCGACTTTACTACATCGGAAGCATTTGTAAATCTCGGTGTGGGAAAGAACATGTCTATGTCAATAAGGTTTTGGTTGGAGGCTTTCGGGTTAATTCGCGCGGACGAAGGAGGGGAGAGTTTGCAAGATCGATTGGATTCTGAAGTAACTCAGTTGTTTTATGGAGATGAGAACGATTCTGTTTTTGATCCTTACTTAGAGGATCCTATTACTATCTGGTATTTGCACTATAAACTAGTTACATCGAAATACGCTGGAATTTATTATTTCTTTTTTTGTCACTTTATCCCTAGAAAAGCCACGGATGGCTTCACAGAGGACGAGCTATTGAATTCACTAAGGAGTTACTTGAGAAAAAATGAGTTATCTGTTCCGAGTGATAATACGTTGATGAATGACTTTTCAGTGTTTATTGATATGTACTCCGTAAAGAAAAATGTGAAAGATGATTTGGACGAAGTTGCGTCGAATATTTTACAGCCGCTTGAGATTCTAATTAGACCTGACGTTAGTCGAATAAAAAACTCAACTTTTTTAGTAAATCGATCAGTCACTGAGCGTATTCCACTTGAACTGCTGGCTTATCTGTTCAGTAGCGAATTAGGTAAGGGTGCAAGTAAGTCGATGGATTTTTTATTAGAAGAGTATGGTCGTCCGTTCCTTTTTAATAGAAATAGTTTTCATCTTAAAATAGAACATTTGGTAGATAATTACCCTAATCATTTTGTTTTGGCAACATCGAAAAGAACAGGTATTGCGGAACTACAAGTATTAGAGATGTTCAAATTAGTTAAGGAATAAGTAGTCAAGTTACCTATGATCATTTCAACAAATATTTTAGCGAAGTACTCATCTAAAGAGTTTAATTACATTGTTACTCCTGCAGCTTCTTCAGTGAGCAAGGAGCTATTTTCCGCTTTTGAAAAGCGCTACCGTTCATTTTGTTTAATCGGAAATTACGGTACAGGGAAAAGTAGTTTCTTGTATGCACTTGAACTTTCGTTGACCGGTAGAGCAAATTATTTTCAATCGGATTTTCGGGTTCAGCCAACAGTTCGAAAATGTATAGGAAGTTATACGAGCCTAATACAGGTTTTATCAACCTTGTTAGAATGTGGTTCTTCTTTAGATGATATCAAGCAAAAATTGTTGATCAATGATTCCTTAGGGGAGCCGCAGTTCATTTTTATTGATGAGTTCGGAAAATTGGTAGAATATTCTCTGTCGAACAACCCGAAAGAGGAAATTTACGCTTTTCAGATTATCTCTGAGTACATTAACAATGAACTGGATAACACTGTTTTAGTTACTACGCTACACCAGAGTTTTGAGAGTTACACTTTGGGGTATGGCCAAGTAGAATTAGCAGAATGGGAAAAGGTTAGTGGTAGATTTTTCCCAATTACCTTTAATGACCCGGCGCATGTAATTGCACAGATTGTACTTCAGTTTCTCGACGAGAAAGAAGTAAAGCATGTTGTCTCACCTAAGGTAGTCGCGCTCTTAGTCAAGAATGGGTTGTTGCCAAAAGAGTTTGAGTCTCCTGCGTTGAAAGGTGGTGCTTTTGGAAGATTAGATGCACTAACGGTTTATTGTGCAATAAACTTATTTCGAAAGTATGCTCAAAATGAACGATCAATATTCACATTTTTAAATGATGATGGACCTTTTGGAATCTGGGCGACAAAGTCCAAATTTTACCTGTTGCATGATCTCTATGATTATGTAGTTTATCGATTGGGTCATGTTGTTTATTCCAACGCTAACCCCGATAAATTGCAATGGGAGAGTGCTGAACGAGCAATACAGCGGTCTGAAAGTCACACGGATATTAATCCAACTATTGCTCATCAGATTATAAAATCAGTGCACCTTGTAAACCTGTTTGCAAAGGAGTTCGGTGAATTAGGATTCGACTCTGTCGTTACCTATTACAAGTTGCTTGATCGATCTGACATTCAACTTGTATTGTCTGCCCTGGTTGATCGAAACATATTGCAATACGTTCATTTCAAGAAGAGGTTTGTTTTTGTGGAGGGCACAGATGTCAATATAGAAATAGAATTAAGGAAAGCTTCGAGTCGATTGACTATTGATATTGATTATGTCAAAGAACTACGCTCCATCCTGACTTTGGATCCTGTTTTAGCGAAAAGACACCTCTTGAAGACGGGAACGCCAAGATCATGGTTCTATGATTGGTCAGGGGAGTCTCTGTCACGGGCTCAAATTGATTATTCTGGCAATGGTGTGATTGTACTTTGTTTTAATGGTGATGTGCCTACTCCGCTTGATAGTGCAATGCAATCAAAGTTTCCGGTCGTTTATGTTGACATTGAATTAGACGCTACGGTATGTGGACACATTGAGCGCAAATTGAAGTATGATTTGGTGTTGGATACTTACAAGGATGATCGTGTAGTAAAGGTTTTACTCGAGCAGGAGATATCCTTTGTGAAAAGGGATATTAAACATGAGTTTCTAGAAAAACTTGTGAATTCAGCTCAATGGAGATATAAAGGTGTACCGCTCCGTATTTCATCAGAAAGATCCTTGCAGATTGAGCTGTCGAGTATTTTTGATTTAAGCTTTGATGAGCATCCGAAAGTCTTCAATGAGCTCGTGAACCGATCGAAATTGTCCACGTCAATAAATACCGCACGGAAAAGACTTTTTGAGTTATTATTAGACAACAATAGCTCAAATATTGGTTTTGATGGGACAAATTACCCACCGGAAAGGATGATTTATCTTTCAACAATTGATCGGGAGAGATTGACGTGGAATGGGCAAGGTGAATGCCGTATTCCTTCAGAATCAACGTACAATTATTTTTGGCGTGGCTTAGATACTCTAGTGGATGAGACGAGAGTTCAGAGAAGGCCAATTTCTGACTTAGAAAGTTTGCTGCGGAACCCACCTATTGGCATGAAGGAGGGATTGGTTAAGTTTTTCCTTGGCTATTACTTGATTGCAAATCGTGATTCATTCGCGCTTGTACACGTGCCCAGTGGAAAGTTTATACCTTACTTACAGTCAGAGGCGCTTGAACAGGTTTTAGCAAAGCCAGCGGAGTTTGCATTGAAGAAGTTTAATTTCGACCGGATACCCCATAGTGCTTTATCCGCTTTCGTGAAGTTTTCGAAACTAAATGATTCTGATAATGAAGAATCTAGGTCAGCAAAAGGTGCGTTTTATGGTATTTACGCACAGCTTCTTCGTGCTGTAAATGATTTACCTGCTTATACGCGGAAAACCGTTAACGGAATTGATTTGAAATCACGAAAGTTCCGCGAGGCTATTCTGAATGCAACTGACCCAGAACATGCATTGTTAATTGCATTACCTGGAGCTTTTGGTTTACCTCCAATGACAGATGAGACCCCGGATCAGTTAGCAACGTTCTTTGGTTCTCTAGATCATTGTGTGTCCGATCTTGTTAGCGCTCGAGAGCGATTAGTTGATTCTCTCCGAACTAAACTTCTCCATTCTTTAAACTTGTCTACATCTGGCGATACAGATCAGCGAGAGCAATTAAAGAAATTAGTATCATCTATTCAAGTAAGTGCGGTCAACCAAAGTGTCAGGGTTTTAATTAATAGGATTAATAGTCAGTTAGAAGATGATCTTTTTTATTGGAAAGCAATTCTAGATGCTGTTTGGGGCTCAAGCATTGACAATATCGAAGACAATCATGTTAAAGAACTTTTGATTCGATTAGAAGAAGTTGCCCAAGTGCTATTGTCATTAGTAGGAATGTCGCGAGGTGGAGACTTTCACCTTGCGGTATCCGTTGTTTCAACTGATGGGGATGTAAAAAGAAAATTTGTTAAAGAAGTAAGTGATGCCGTTTTGCTTAATGAGCATAAGGTTTTACTTGACTACGTTGGTGCTTTAGAAAAGCAAGAAAGATTGGCAATTTTGGGGAAATTATTTAAAAGAGAGATGGAATGAAACATTTGTTGGGCATTTCTGGCGGAAAGGACAGTGCAGCCTTGGCCATATACATGGCGCGTAATTATCCTAACTTGGATATTGAGTACTACACTTGCGATACGGGAAAGGAGCTTCAAGAAACCTATGATTTGATAGAACGATTGGAATCTGTTCTTGGAAAACGTATATCTCGTTATGACAATTATGATCATGAGCAGTCAACAGAATCGAATCCATTTGATCATTTTTTAAATGCATACGGTCATTATTTGCCGAGTGCTACGGCGCGATGGTGTACTAAAAAAATGAAATTGGAACCTTTTGAGAAACATGTTTCGGATGAGCCTACAATATCCTACGTCGGTATTCGAGGTGATGAGAATAGGGAAGGTTACATATCTAAACGCCAGAACATACAAACAATTTTCCCTTTTCGAAGAAACATTTGGAGTGGAGATGTTATTGACTTAGTCTTGTCTGATAATAACCGTTCAAAGTTCCTTGAAGTATATATGAAGTATTGTGCTTCGGAGGAAGAGGTGATATGTGTGCAAGTCATTAATGAACCGATCTCTTTAACGAACACAACAAGACAAAAAGCAGATCGTCTATTAGACTTCGGGGTTTTTCGTTTTAATAGGGTTGTGCATGAATTGCTTCGTGAGACTGATTATCCCATCGGGCGTTTAGATGATTTTCCCCTTATTGCTAATGAAGATAATCTGGGGATTCATGACATTTATAACATATTGAATGATTCGGGAGTTGGAATTCCGGCATACTATCTACCAATCGAATTTGAGGTTGAACATGAGGGAGAAATTCGAAAGGGACAATATTCGAGAAGTAGATCGGGTTGTTTCTTTTGCTTTTACCAACAAAAAATCGAATGGGTTTGGTTGCTTGAGCAACATCCGAAATTGTTTGCAGAAGCGATGAATTATGAGAAAGATGGGTTTACTTGGAGTGAAGAACCCCTTGTGGATTTGTGTGTCCCGGAAAGGGTAAAACAAATAAAGCTTGATTATATTAGGAAACAAGAGTCTGCACGTAATAAGTTTGGGACCAATTGGAAGGACGAGCTATTGAAGCAAGAGGGGTTGTCATGCCCAAGTTGTTTTATTTGATATTGGTTTCATTATTGATTATCTCAATAGTTATAATTTACTGTAATAACTAACTAGGAAATGTCTTATTTTTATGATCCTAGTTGAAACTTAAGCATTACAAGGATTTTAGATAATTTGATTTTAAGCCATCTAAATAATTATGAGTTTCACTTAGAATACTGGCCTTAGGTAGCTTGAATTAGTTCAGTAGTGGTTTTACAATTATAACTAATGAATTCGACCAATTTTCAATTTATTTTCAGTAAATTCACTGCAAATTAGTCAGAAGGATTGAAATTTTTTTTGCTTTGTATTGTCAGATAGGAACGATTTTTAACAACTATATACATTTCAAACACTCATTAGGTGCTCAATATACGCAACCACCAATGAAAGCTCAGAATTCTCCTCATGAAAATTGGAGTATGATTGCGATGAGTCAAAAATAATTAGCTCTGTGAATAAAAAGATATTCATGTTTAGCCTTTAGTTATGTTAAGAGAAATTGTCTGGCCAAATAGCGGGGTGTATCGGAGTGGGGCTGAAAAGGAGGCAGTTGATTTCTACATTGATGCTTTTCAACAAAGTAATAAACTTGATCTTCTATTAGGATATTTTAGTACAACTGCAATAAAGTTATTGTCTGTAGGTATTGCCTCCTTTATTGCCAAAGGGGGATCAATGAGAATTGTAATCAACCACGTTTTAACCCAAAAGGATAAAGACCTTATTGTTGGCGGCGTGTATTCTGCAAAACAAATTGACCTAACGGATGTCTCAAAGTTGGCGTCTGCTCTTTCTTCATATGATTTGCATTTCTATGAGTGTTTAGCATATCTAATAAGAGCAGGGCGAATAGAGTTTACGGTAATTGCTCCATCGGATGGTGCTGGAATTGCTCATTACAAATCAGGGTGCTTTTATGATGACTCTGGCGATTCAGTATACTTCAAAGGCTCATGCAACTTCTCGTTTAATGCCTTAATCAATAACCTGGAGGAAATTGATGTAACCAGGTCTTGGATAAATGATGGCCTAGTAAAAGTCCAAAGTCAAATAGAATATTTTGAGTCAATCCTGGATGAAAAGCTGGATGTTGTGAAAACTATTGATTCTTCCAAAATCGAGGTTGCTATTCAAGAGCAATTTGGAAATAAAGAAATCAGTGATTTATTGGAGTCTGAAATAAGGCTTCAAGAGGATTTGATTAATGAGTATGCAACTATCACTCCTTCTAGAAGACAAGAAAAGGCTATTAAAAAGATTCAGGAGAATTCAAAGGTTATACTTTCAACTCCTAGGTTTCCATACCCCTCTGGCCCTTTTCCTTATCAGTCGGAGGCATATGAGAACTGGTTGAAGAATGGTTATCAAGGAATGTTTGCGATGGCGACTGGTACTGGTAAGACGGTAACGTCACTTAATTGTTTACTAAATGAGTGGAGAAAGTCAGGGGTTTACAGAGCCTTAATTCTTGTTCCTACTATAGCATTGGTTAATCAATGGAAAGAAGAATGTAATGACTTTAATTTTGGAAATATCACTACAGTCTCTTCCAAATCCAAATGGGAAGATGATCTAAAGGATATACTCATGCTGTCTGGTTTTTCTGATAACAGCTTTATTGTCATATCTACATATGCATCGTTTGTCTCGAAGAGGTTTAAACAGTTGAGGGACATGTTCCCAGAAGATATGCTGTTGATCGCTGATGAAGCTCATAATGTTGGTGCAAGCCAAATCTTAAAGGAGTTTAAAAAACTTAAATTTCCTAAAAGGATTGGGCTTTCTGCAACTCCGGAACGGCTTTATGATGATGAGTCTAATTCGGAAATCAACAAGATTTTCAATGATTCGTATCCGTACATAGTATCATTCACAATGGAAGAAGCTCTTAAGCGCGGCAGCTTATGTAGCTATAAATACTTCCCAGTCCTTATTGAGTTAACTGAAAGTGAGTATTCAAGATATTTTGATATTTCATTACAAATTGCAAGAATATTTGCTGCGGAAAACGGTGATGTCAAGGAGAATGAAATGCTAAAGAAACTCTTGATGATAAGGAGCTCGATCATAAACAAAGCAGCAAACAAATTGCCTGCATTTAGGAAGATTATTTCTGATCTTTATTCTCAATATGGTACGCTTAATTACATGCTAGTTTATGCTCCAGAAGGATCATTGCCAGAGGAGTTACAAGAGGTTTTTAAAGATGATGTTGAGGATTTAAAAATTATTGATGAGTATACAAAAGCCGTTAGGGATGTTGCTCCGGATGTTTACGTGAGTCAATACACTTCCAATTCTAAGAATCGCCCTTCAATGTTGGAGCAATACTCTTCTGGAGCTATTAATGTGCTAATTTCAATGAAATGTTTGGACGAAGGTGTTGACGTTCCAAGATCTGAGTTTGCAATCTTTTGCTCAAGTACAGGGAATCCAAGACAATTTATTCAACGGAGAGGGCGCGTTTTAAGAAAGCATCCAAATAAAACCATGGCGACTATTTATGACCTGGTAGTTGTTCCTTACATTCACGAGTATGTGAACGATGAAGAGTTCATCCTATTCAATAATGTCAACCGAAGGCTATTAAAGAAGGAGCTTAAAAGAGTTTATGACTTTTCTAGCTTAGCAATAAACTCTACATACACTGAGGATGTATTGCAAAAACACCTGGATTATTTTGAATTGAAACTTTACGATGATGAGCACGAATAATGAACTTTTAAGGAAAATACTTAAACATCCAGATCTTAATGGTATGTTTGATATGCCCAAAAACATTGAAAAACTTACTATTTCTGAGGCACGAGTTTTGGATGATCCATATGTATCAGCATCAGGAGAAATCCTATATCAGCTATCCCAGAATAAGAATGTAAACTCAAATAGTGTTTACACCACAGTTCAACAACTGTTAAAGACCAAACTATGATTATTAATAAAGTGGCACTGAAGAACTATCAGTGCTATTATGGTGAAACCGAGATTGTTTTTGGCAAAGACCTAAACATATTGCTTGGAGCGAACGGAGAAGGCAAGACCAAACTGTTTGAAGCGATTATGTGGGTTCTTGACTTGCTCAATAAGAATCAAGAGCATTCTGTGGCATCAGAGAAAGCATTTGATGAATTAGAAGTTGGGCAATCAGGAACGACTTCTGTAGCTCTCCATGTTACACGAGAGGCAGGTGATAGAGAAAACTATATAATCATTAAGGAGAAGGTTTTTTTTAAAAAACCGGATGGCGGAATACGCTATAGTGACGTTGAGTACAAAGCGGTGCACGAGACTTTGGCTGGGGAAAGAAATTTTATATCAGATGGAAAGAGTACATTAAACGACCTATTTCCATATGAGTACAGACAGTATTCAAATTTTGAAGGAGAAGATGCTCTGGATATTTTTGACACTTCGGGAGGTGGAGATGATTCACTTGTGAATTTGATAAATCTCTTTTCTAATGCAGAAAAGATTGAGAAGTATTCTAAGATCTTTGAAGAAATATACTTGAAGGCTAAAGATGCTGAGGAAAAGGCTTCTAAGAGTAACAGTAAGATCGAAAGAGAGTATAAGAGCCTTTTAAGTGAAAGAGACAGTAAACTCATTGCCATTAGACAGAAAAGGGAACTCCAATCAGAAACTCAAAAGGAATTGACAAATTTATCAAAGCGAATTAGTGATTTTGAGAAAATCGTTGACAACAACGAAGAGTTCAACACGCTAAATGAAATGATTAAGAGTCGAGAAGATAAAATCAAAAAACAGGATTTAAACATAAGCACTGAATACGTCGACTTTCTATTTGATAGAAAGTGGATTTTAATGAATTTTCGAGAAGTTCTTGAGGGATTTAATAAAAAATATGATGCATTAGAAAAGGATCGAAGAGATGCTGAGAGAGCTCATATTCAAAAACAAGCAGCTGCAAAAGCCCTTGTTATTGCTAGCCACGACTTTACTTCGCTAGCCGTAAATGTTCCGGATAGGGCAACTATGCAAGAAATGCTTGATGAAGAAGTCTGTAAGGTGTGCAGTAGACGTGCAGAAAAGGGCTCTGAAGCATATGAATTCATGAAGAGTAAGCTTGAAGCCTTAGTTAAAGATATTGAGCAGACTGAAGAGGATATTCCTGAACTGTTCAAGTTTAACTATTTAGCTGAACTAAGAAATGAAAGGGTTTTATTTGAAGAGCGTGTAACTAGTGATATTGACTCAACAGTTGATGATATTAAAAGACAATTCACATTAAATACTTCAGCAGCTAGTGAAATAAAGACCTTGCAAGACGAGATAGACGATCTTGTTGCGAAAAAGTCAGAACTCGTTGGGGGCAAGGGAAAATCTGAAGACTCCTACACTTCAATCTTAGCGGATTATATGTCTAAGTTAAAGCAGCGTTCAGCAAAAGAAGACTACCTAAAGCTATATACCAGTGACATAGAGAAGTTGAAGTTTGATATTGATGATTTAGAGTCAAAAATTGAAAGGATCAATGCATTAACTGGAAACGAATTTTTATCATTGTCTAAGAAGATTCTACATTCTTTGAGTCAAACCTTTGAAAAAGTAAAGAATGAAGAGTTTGATGAGATTTTAAAAGACTTGGAGAATAGATCTAATAAAATATTTGACGAGATAAATGTAGAGTCATTTCGAGGGAAGATTAAGATTGAAAGGTATAAATTGGTTTCAGGTAGATACTCGGTTGGCGTAGAGCATGTGTTGAATAATGGCGAAAGGTTCATGGATCCAAATAAATCGTTGAAAACATCTGTGAATATTGCAATTATTATGGCCGTATCTGAAATGGCACAATCAAAAGAGGGGGAAAGCTTTAATTCATATCCGCTAATTTTTGATGCTCCTATTTCATCTTTTGACAAAGACAAGTCATCCCAGTTTTTAAATATGCTCAAATCAATTCCTGGTCAAAAGATAATTATGCTAAAAGACTTTGTTTCAAAGGAAAATGGCGTTGTAAAGGTAATGGAAGAGTTTAATAGCGTTTCGTGTGACTCGTCATATCTACTTAGCTTGAAAAGGCCGTTTAATAGGGAAGACTTAACAACAATGGAAACACAAGTGAGAAAGTTATGAGTAGTCTTTTTAGAATGTTTGGAACAAAATCTCCTGCGTACAATAAAAAATACAAGGAGACACTCTTCGAACGATTTACAATACAGGGAGGTTCTACAGAAAAAAAGAGGTCACATGGTGCGTTCTTTGAAACCAATTATGAATTCCTGCTATATGGGTTTTTCATTGGTCTTTATCAAAACAACCGTTTAGAATTACCAGTGAAGTCAGAACAGACTTCATTCAGACATGAGATCGAAAACTGGGGTTCAAAACGACACACAGACTTAAGAAGAGACTTCAAGTATGTCCAGTTTGCATTGTTTGAGGCTGCGTTTTTAAATACTGATATTGATTGGCTTAGAGTTGAATGCGGTGATGTTTCAATTGATTCAGCAGTCACCAAATTGATAACAACAGTTGAAGAGTATGCAAATGCTGGGTTTGAGTACATACTTGAAAAAGTAGAGGAAAGGACATCCACTCCTGATGAAATGTTCTTTTTACGACTAATAACCCAGGCTAAGAAATAAGGATTTAACTAGGAAACCATAGTGACTTCCGCCCAATTTAACTCTCCCGGAAATTGAAAAAAAAATACAAGAATAAAAACTCTAATTTGGTGTTACTAGAACCGGGGGGAATACAGGAGCATTACAGTAAGGGATAAGGAAACGTTTGTAAACGTTTTCACTGGCTTGTTTTATGTGAATAATCTTAATTTTTGTATCTTCGTAAGGCATTCCGAGTCCTTGAATGGACACCAACCGAGTGAAGGTCACCGCGGTGGTAAAATAATGCGGATTTAACAGATCAAAATAAACCCATGCTGAAGACTGTAGGAAGTTCGTTTTATACGGGGTGCAAAATCTTTAAAATTTTGCATCATGAACACGTATGTATTGGTTGAACGTCCCGGAGACGATGAAGAAGTAGCGAAGTATCGGCAGCAGTTTGCGGCGAAGACGGACGACGAGATCCGGGAATTGTTGAACAAACAGAAGAAAATAGGAATGGTCGGCGTGCACCAGCAAGGTTTGTATGTACGGGCCTTGATGGAGGAATTCGCAGACCGCGCGATGCCGTGCACGTTCCGCGTGGATAAAGTGTAGGTCGGTTTTGGTTTAGGGTAGAGCCGTTGGACGCTGCTGGGTGCGTTCAACGGCTTTTTTGTAGTCAGGCGTTTTCATCGGGGTCGGAATGGTCGTCGGTGGGGTCATCAGAAAAGTCTTTGGGATATCCCATGGAGCGCAAATTATCTTCTTCGTAGCGTTCAACCCCTCGGGTGATGTCAAGATTGGGGTCCTTGATGGGGTCGTATAGGGCATGGCTACGGTCAGTGGGGTCGTAAGGGCCGTAGAGCATTTCGTTGAGGAGGTCGTTGAGGTCCGGGTGCCGTAGGTAGAGGTATTCGGGGGATTCGTACGCGTACATCCGTTGCAGCGCGACGTCGGGTTCGATGGGGAATTCGACATGGAGGGTGCCGTCGGGTTGAAGGAGTTCCGGGAGGAGTATGGGGCGGTCCGGGTCCGGTTGCAAGAGGACGATGAGTTCATGGGTGTGGACGTGGAAGTAGAGGTGTTCGATCCACATGGGGGTTGTGGCCGCGTGCTCGTTAGAGGGCGCTGCGTCTGTTGCTAGGGGCGCGCCGGAACCCGCCGCGCAGTCGGAGTAGCGCCCGTTGTCCAGGAGAATCCAGTCGGGGTGGGAGTAGTAGAAACGCTCTTTGGCGGTAAAGGTCTCTTTCCAAAGGTGGTGGAAGTCAAG
>Ga0102921_1000445_pt1 | contig 14452 bp, 12 predicted proteins | sample Colrivmeta156802_FD_78205 | JGI IMG/M metagenome (GOLD analysis project Ga0102921, IMG submission 78205) | Estuarine microbial communities from the Columbia River estuary - metaG 1568-02 | ecosystem: Environmental > Aquatic > Marine > Intertidal zone > Estuary | place: USA: Columbia River...
CATGAACACCGAGAGCCCTTCAGATTTCTTTTTGACCTCGGAAAGCGGTGTCGTTCTCGCGAGCAACAACATCAACTCCGAGTGACGCACTCGCGAGGTCCACACCTTCTGACCATTGATGACGTAGCGATCGCCCTTGCGTACCGCTGTTGTCTTCAACTTCGTCGTATCGGTGCCCGTCGTCGGCTCGGTGACCGCCATCGACTGCAGTCGCAGCTCGCCGCTTGCGATCTTAGGCAGATAAAACTCGCGCTGCTGCTGGCTACCGTGACGTACGAGCACGTTCATGACGTACATCTGCCCATGGCAGGCTCCGGAGTTGCCGCCCGAACGATTGATCTCCTCCATGATCACCGACGCCTCTGCGAGCGAGAGGCCCGATCCGCCGTATTCCTGCGGTATCAGGGCCGCTAGCCAGCCGGCGTCCGTGAGCGCGCGGACGAACTCCTCGGGGTAGCCCCGCTCGAGGTCGATCTTGCGGAAGTACTCATCAGGAAACTGGGCGCAGAGCGCGCGAACGGCGCTGCGGATCTCATCGTAACCGTCATCGATATTCATGGCAGCGCGATGCTAACCCAGTCAGGGCTTCAACCGCCTTTTGTCGCAATTTGCACCAATTTGTATTTTCTATCGCGATTACTGGATTTTTACCCCGATTAGCCCCTAGGATTACGTTTAAATGCAAATAACGACGGACAATGTCGCTGGTGCTTCTAACCTGCACGGACTCGACGGGCCGGGCGTCTGGGATAGCCATCGCGCCTTCGAGGTCCTTCAAGCAGCGGGGCAAGCCGCAACCAAGCGCACAGCCGAGCGGCGACTTCATGAGCTTGGGCTACTGCCGCCCGAACTCGATCTCGACTCCCTCCGCAACGCAGAAGAGCAAGCACCGAACCGTCTTATTGCCAACCACGCACTGGGGTGGACTCGACGCCGACGCCGCCTCGCCCTCTTCGTGCAAAAGCATCGACTGCCAAATGGTCGCATCGCTCTGCATGCGAATGACGCGCGCGGTGGTCGTTACTGGATCATCCCGCCGAACGGTGACGACATCGTCGCGCTAAATGAATTAGCAGCGCATATCGCAAAGCCGATCACGGTCTTCACGCACGGCGAGCTCGCCCGCGACTGGGCAACGCGACCGACAGAACACCTCGCCGACTCGATCGACTTCGTCGCGGGTTTGTACGAAGGCACCTTACCTCAGACTTTTTCGACGGTCGCGCCTTTGCCGCGCGAACAGAGCGCGCTCTCCAGTCGCCTCAAGCGCCTGGAAGCCGAGAGCATCCACATCATCCGTGAGGCCATCGCCGAAGCGGAGCGCCCGGTCATGCTCTATTCGATCGGCAAAGACAGCGGCGCCATGCTGCACTTGGCTCGCAAAGCGTTTTATCCCGCGATGCCACCCTTGCCGCTCCTACATGTTGATACGCGTTGGAAGTTTCGTGAGATGTACGCCTTCCGTGATCGCATCGCGCGCGATAGCGGACAACCCCTCATCGTTCACGTGAACCCTGAGGCTATCGCACGGGATATCAATCCCTTTGATCATGGGTCAGCGCTACATACGGAGATCACGAAGACGATCGGTCTTAAGCAAGCCCTCGATCAACATCGCTTCGATGTGATCTTTGGTGGCGCACGTCGCGATGAGGAAAAATCGCGCGCGAAGGAGCGCATTTTTTCCTTCCGAAACGCCGAGCACGTTTGGGACCCGAAGCGGCAACGCCCGGAATTCTGGAATCTCTACAACACCCGCAAGCAGACGGGCGAGAGTCTTCGCGTCTTTCCGCTATCGAACTGGACCGAGCTCGATATCTGGCAATACACCCTGCTTGAAGACATTCCAGTCGTGCCGCTCTACTTTGCCGCACCACGACCCATCGTCGAGCGCGACGGCATGCTGATCATGGTGGACGATGCGCGTTTTCGACTGCGACCCGATGAGCGTATCGAGGAGCGCTGGGTTCGATTCCGATCACTCGGCTGCTACCCTTTGAGTGGTGCCATCGAATCCACTGCGCGCAGTGTCAAAGATATCGTCGATGAGCTGCGGCGATCGAGCGTCTCGGAACGGCAAGGTCGAGCGATAGACCAAGACGCCGGCGCGAGCATGGAACAGAAGAAGCGCGAGGGGTATTTCTGATGGCAACCCCGAACGATATTGATCTACTTCGATTCATTACTTGCGGCAGCGTCGATGATGGCAAGAGCACCTTAATTGGACGACTGCTCTTCGAATCGCAGCAGATTCCTGAAGATCAGATTGCAGCACTCAAGCGCGATTCGCGTCGCTTCGGAACGCAGGGCGACTCCATCGACTTTGCGCTACTCGTCGATGGACTCTCCGCCGAGCGCGAACAGGGCATCACCATTGATGTCGCATATCGATATTTCTTGAGCGCGCGAAGAAGTTTCATCGTCGCCGACACTCCCGGCCACGAGCAGTACACGCGCAATATGGCAACCGGCGCCTCAACAGCAGACCTTGCGGTCTTGTTGGTCGATGCCCGCACGGGTCTGACGGTTCAAACACGGCGACATGCGTATCTCGTCTCGCTGATGGGCTTGAAGCACGTGGTGCTCGCCATCAACAAGATGGACCTGCTCGGCTACGATGAGCAGCGTTATCGTACGATCGAAAGCGACTTCGCTCGCTATGCCAGACAGCTTGGCTTCGAGACGCTGGTGGTCATCCCGATGAGTGCGCTGCGCGGCGATAACGTCACAACACGATCGTCTGCCATGCCTTGGTATGACGGGCCATCGCTGATCGAACATCTCGACACCATCGACATTCGTCGTCCGCCGCAAGCTGGCAGTGTCTTTCCGGTGCAATGGGTAAGCCGCCCGAATGCCGATTTTCGAGGCTACGCCGGCACGCTCGCCGCCGGCGAACTCAAGCTCGGCGACTCGCTGCGCGTGGCGCAAAGCGGCCAGATCGCAAAGATCTCGCGCATAGTGACAGGAGATGGCGATCGTTCCACGGTAACGGCGGGCGATGCCGTCACGCTATGCCTCGATCGCGAAATCGATATCTCTCGCGGCGATGTCTTAAGCCGCGCGGATTCGCCGATCGAAACGACTGATCAGTTCGAAGCCACGCTGGTCTGGCTGCACGAAGAGCCGGGTCTTGCGAGTCGTCGCTATGATTTGAAACTCGCGAGCCAATGGACGGGAGCCTCGATCACGGCAATCAAGCACCGCATCAACGTGAACACGCTCGCCGAAGAGCCCGCACGCAAGCTCGAACTCAACGACATCACCGTCTGCAACATTGCAACCACGCAGCCTCTGGCGTTCGAGCCCTATTCGAACTCGCGCGAACTCGGTGGATTCATTCTGGTCGATCGGTACACCCACGCCACCGTGGCTGCCGGTCTCATTCGCCACAGCCTGCGCCGGGCGCAGAATGTGCATCGGCAGTCACTCAGCATCGATCGTCAAGCTCGCGAAACACTCAATGGCCACGCCGGTAAGGTGCTATGGTTCACCGGTCTCTCGGGATCCGGCAAGTCGACGATTGCCAACGCGCTCGAAGTCGAGCTGCATGGCCGTGGCCTGCATACCTACATTCTCGATGGCGACAACATTCGACAGGGCCTGAACCGAGACCTCGGATTCACCGATACTGATCGCGTCGAGAACATTCGACGTATTGCGGAGGTCGCCAAGCTGATGATGGATGCGGGACTGATCGTGATGACCTCGTTCATCTCGCCATTCCGCCGCGAGCGCGATCTCGCCCGCGAACTGATCGGAACCGATAATTTCATCGAGGTCTTCGTCGATACGCCACTTGCGGTCTGCGAGCAGCGCGACGTGAAAGGGCTCTACAGGAAGGCGCGCGAAGGCAAGATCCCGAATATGACCGGCGTGAACAGCCCCTACGAAGCGCCGCTGGCGGCGGATATCACGATCCGAACTCAAGAAACCCCGCTCGCCGAGAGCGTCCGAGTGTTACGCGAGCGCTTGGAATCCCCAGATTGACGCAAACCTGCCATTGGATATGCTGCCGTCATGAAAATCATCTCGCTCGCTCTCACCTTCGCGCTCATCACCTCCATCGTTAACGCCGCCACCCCGATTCGTATCGAGGATGCATGGTCGCGCACTACGGCACCCGGACAAGTCGTCGGTGGCGGCTTCATGACCATCGTCAACGAAAGCGCGACGGCAGACCGCCTCGTCTCGGCCACAAGCCCCATCGCTGCTGAAGTGCAAATTCACAATACGAGCATGGAAGGCGGTGTGATGCGCATGCGCCAGCTCACCGAAGGACTCGAGATTCCAGCGAACAGCAAAGTGGAGTTGAAGCCGCGTAGCCTGCACTTGATGTTCATGCAGCTCAAAGCACCGCTCGAGACGGGTGCGACGTTTCCGGTACAACTGCAATTCGAAAAAGCCGGCGCCGTCACCGCACAGTTTCGTGTCGAGCAACGGTGAGCCTTGCGATGCCACTCCATCGGAGTTCTGCAATCGTTTCGATGATGAGTGCGGTCCTGCTCGCGCTCGGCGCCTGCTCACCGCATCCTCCGCCTTTTAATGCGTCAGAAGTCTCTGGCATCGCCTACGGCAAGGACATAGGCATCGCGGATACGCGCGGGCAGATCCGCCGTGTCGAAGATTTCAAAGGTCAAATCACGCTCGTCTTCTTTGGCTTCACGCGCTGCCCTGACGTGTGCCCCTCGACCTTGATGCGTTTGCGTCAAGTGCGCGATGCGCTCGGCCCCGATGCCGACAAGCTGCAGGTGCTACTCGTGAGCGTGGATCCCGAGCGCGATACACCCGATCGCCTTGAAGCCTATGTGAAGAATTTCGACCCGAGCTTCATCGGTCTTCGACCAGAGCCCGCGGAACTCGAAAAGGTCGTCAAGGCCTTCCACGCCATCGCCGTCAAAGTGCCGACTGCTGATGGCAAAGACTACACCGTCGATCATTCCGCCACTCTTTACGTCTACGACCGTCGCAATCAACTGCGTTTGATCGCGCAGCCCGATATCGCCATCGAGGCGTTTGCTTCCGACCTGCGCCGCCTCGCGCAGGAGGGCTGACACCTCAAGCCATGGCATCGATGCGGGTCATGGCTATCGCACGAATAGCAGCCTTGCTGCTGATCGCAGCGCTGACGAGCACGCCGGGTCGTGCTGACGAGGTGCATGTGGCCGTTGCCTCGAATTTCGCAGCACCTGCACAGTCACTCGCCCGCACATTCGAGCGTGCGACAGGGCATCGCGCCGTGATCTCACTCGGAGCAACGGGGAAGCTCTATGCGCAGATTCGTCAAGGTGCCCCCTATGAGGTACTGCTGTCAGCCGATTCGAGCACCCCAACCAAACTTGCAGGAGAGGGGAACGCCGTCACAGAGACACAACGCACCTACGCCATTGGACGTCTCGTCCTGTGGAGTCGAAATGCCGATTACGCCGATGCCAAAGGTGATGTGCTGAGTGACGGTGACTTCCGACGTCTTGCCATCGCGAATCCGACACTAGCTCCCTACGGCGCCGCAGCCATACAGACGCTCAGCAAGCTCGGCCTGCTCAACAAACTGCAATCGAACATCGTCGAGGGCGCCAACATCAACCAGGCATTCCAATTTGTAGCATCGGGCAACGCGGAACTCGGTTTCGTCGCGCTCTCGCAAGTCATGACGGATGGAAAACTGCAACGCGGTTCGGCTTGGCTCGTGCCTGCTAACCTGCACGAACCCATCAAACAAGATGCGATTCTGCTCGCCAAGGGAAAAGATAATCCGGCCGCCCTCGCACTGCTCCGTTATCTCGACTCTCAGTCCGCCCGCGACATCATCCGACGTTACGGTTACGAGCTGCCATGATGCCGAGCCATGATAGCGGACAAGCCATCTGGCTCACGCTGCAACTGGCGGCGATCACGACGCTGATCTTGCTCTTACTCGCAACTCCGCTCGCATGGTGGCTCGCTCGTGCGAGCTCGCGCTGGCGCGGCGCCATCCTCGCACTTGTTACCCTCCCTCTCGTCCTGCCTCCGACCGTACTCGGTTTCTACATCCTGCTGTCACTCGGCCCCGATGGCTGGATCGGCACTCTCACCCAATCATTTGGCCTCGGTCTGTTGTCGTTCTCATTCACGGGGCTGGTGATCGGCTCGGTGATCTTCTCGCTACCCTTTGCCGTGTATCCGATTTTGTATGCCTTCGAGATGCTAGGACGAAGACCCCTCGAAGTGGCCGCCACCTTGCGCGCCAAACCTTTCGATGCGTTTTTCAGTGTCGCATTGCCACTGGCGAAGCCCGGCTTGTTGACCGCAGCGGTACTCACCTTTGCACACACCGTGGGTGAGTTCGGCGTCGTGCTGATGATCGGTGGCGATATTCCGGGAGAAACGCGCGTCGTCGCGACGCAGATCTTCGGCTACGTCGAGGCCATGCAATATGAAGCAGCGCATCGACTCGCGGCGCTGATGGTGGCGTTCTCCTTCGTTATGCTGGTGGCGCTTACTCGGCTGCGTCGTCGCGCTGGAGCGGCGCTGCCATGAGCACGCCCGCGATTACGCTATCGATCGCCCTGCAACGCGCCGACTTCAATCTCGCAATCGACGTCGCCGTTCCTGCGCAGGGCGTCACCGCGCTCTTCGGCCCCTCGGGCTCAGGGAAGACGACGGTACTGCGCTGTATCGCGGGTCTCGAGCGCGCATCGGGTCGCATCGCCATCGATGATGAAGTGTGGCAAGACGATCAACGACGGATTTTCGTACCAACCTGGCAACGCCAACTCGGCTACGTTTTTCAAGAAGCGAGCCTCTTCGAGCATCTCGATGTACGTCGCAATTTGGAATTTGGCCTGAATCGTTTGCACATCGAGCGGGCGGTAGCCCGCACGGCGCTCGACGATGCCATCGATCTTCTGGGTATTGCGGCATTGCTCGGGCGCTCTACCATCAACTTATCGGGCGGTGAGAGACAACGCGTCGCCATCGCCCGCGCGCTCGTCACGCAGCCAAAGATTCTGCTGCTTGATGAACCGCTCGCATCGCTCGATGTGGCCAGGCGGAAAGAGATCTTGCCCTGGCTCGAGCGACTACACCGCGAGTTACAGATCCCGGTGATCTACGTGACACACTCGCTCGATGAACTCGCGAAGCTTGCCGATCACGTCGTCATGCTAGAGAACGGATGCGTCACTGCGAGCGGCGCTTTGCGCGAAATCTGCACCAACGCCGCGATGGCCGCGGCAGCTGGTGATGAGGCTGGCGTCGTGATCGAAAGTCGAATCACGGGAGTCGACCCACAGTTTCATCTGGCAGAGGTGGACTTTGGTGATGGCACGCTTTGGGTGCGCGATGCCGGACTCGAGACGGGTGCGACTATTCGTCTTCGCATCCTCGCTCGCGATGTGAGTCTCGCAACTTCGGCGCAAAGTCACAGCACGATTCAAAACGTCATTCCAGGTGTGATCGAGTCGATCACGAACGAGGCGCATGCCTCGCAGGCACTAGTTGCGGTTCGGTGTGGTGAAGCGATGCTGCTCTCGCGAGTTACCCATCGAGCTCTCGCAACGTTGCGATTGAGTAGGGGCTCACCCGTATGGGCCCTAGTGAAGTCTGCCGCACTGATCGACTGATCGAAAAAACCTATCCTCCGTATCGAAACCTTCGATTGGCACGCGTGTCTGATTCGAGCGTACGCTGATCTCGAAGATTGAAACGCAGATAGGAGATAGCCATGTCAAAGACCGGTCAATGCCCCGTCATGCACGGTGGCAACACCTCGGGCCACAGCAGCAATATGGCCTGGTGGCCAAATTCTCTGAACCTCGACATCCTGCATCAGCACGACACCAAAACGAATCCGCTGAAGGGCTACCACTATCGCGAGGAGGTCAAAAAACTCGACCTCGCTGCCTTGAAGAAAGACTTGGTCGCGCTGATGACCAACAGTCAGGATTGGTGGCCAGCAGACTGGGGTCACTATGGTGGCCTGATGATTCGTATGGCGTGGCACGCCGCGGGCACCTATCGTGTGGCCGATGGTCGCGGTGGCGCGGGCACGGGCAACCAACGCTTCGCCCCGCTGAATTCTTGGCCCGATAACGCCAATCTCGACAAAGCGCGACGACTGCTCTGGCCCATCAAAAAGAAATACGGCAATCGCATCTCCTGGGCCGATCTCATCATCCTCGCAGGCAACGTCGCCTACGAGTCGATGGGCCTTAAAACTTTCGGATTCAGCCTCGGTCGTGAAGATATTTGGCAGCCGGAGAAGGATGTCTATTGGGGCTCCGAGAAAGAATGGCTGAAGTCGACTCGTTACGAAGACGAGAATCGAACGAGTCTTGAGAATCCACTCGCTGCGGTGCAAATGGGTTTGATTTACGTGAACCCCGAGGGCGTGAACGGCAAACCAGATCCGCTGCGCACGGCACAAGATGTTCGCCTCACCTTCGCGCGCATGGCGATGAATGATGAAGAGACCGTCGCATTGACGGCTGGCGGTCACACCGTAGGCAAAGCGCATGGCAACGGCAATACCGCCGACCTCGGACCGGATCCGGAAGCCGAGGATGTCGAAGCGCAAGGGCTCGGCTGGCTCAATAAAAAAGGTCGCGGCGTTGGCCGCAATACCGTCACGAGCGGCATCGAAGGCGCGTGGACGACGTACCCCACTCGTTGGGACAACGGCTACTTCCACCTCTTGCTTAACTACGAGTGGGAATTGAAGAAAAGCCCCGCCGGCGCGTGGCAGTGGGAACCGATCAACATCAAAGAAGAGGATAGGCCTGCCGATGTTGAGGACCCCTCGATCCGCTTGAATCCGATCATGACCGATGCGGATATGGCGATGAAGGTCGATCCGGAGTATCGAAAAATCTCCGAGCGCTTCTATCGTGACCCCGCCTACTTCTCAGAGGTCTTCGCTCGTGCCTGGTTCAAGCTGACGCATCGCGACATGGGCCCGAAGTCACGCTACATCGGCCCTGAAGTGCCGACCGAGGATTTGATCTGGCAAGACCCGATCGCCAAGGGGAATGACCAGTTCGATATCGCGGCTGCCAAAGCTAAAATCGCTGCGAGCCCGCTCAGCGTTGCCGAGTTGATCTGTACCGCTTGGGATAGTGCCCGCACCTTCCGCGGCTCGGATCATCGTGGCGGCGCGAACGGCGCTCGTATTCGTCTTGCGCCCCAAAAAGATTGGGCTGGCAACGAACCCGAGCGACTGGCCCAAGTACTCTCTGTTCTTGAGCCAATCGCGCACGAGGTCGGCGCCAGCGTGGCCGACATCATCGTGCTCGCGGGAAACGTCGGTGTCGAGAAAGCAGCCAAAGCCGCTGGCTTCAATATCAGCGTGCCCTTCTCGAGCGGGCGCGGTGACGCCACGCCAGAACAGACCGATGTGGACTCCTTCGCCGTGCTGGAGCCGCTCGCCGATGGTTACCGTAACTGGCAGAAAGAGCACTACGCGGTGAAGCCCGAGGAGTTACTCCTGGATCGAACACAACTGCTCGGTCTCACTGCGCAGGAGATGACTGTGCTGGTGGGCGGCATGCGGGTACTCGGCACCAATCATGGCGGCAGCCAGCATGGTGTTTTCACTGAGCACGTGGGCGCTCTCACGACCGACTTCTTTGTCACGCTCACCGACATGCGTTACGACTGGAAGCCCACAGGCCACAACAGTTACGACATCGTCGATCGTAAGACGGGCGCCACGCGCTATACGGCCACGCGCGTCGATCTCGTGTTCGGGTCAAACTCGATCTTGCGTGCCTACGCCGAGCTCTATGCGCAAGACGATAATCGCGAGAAGTTCGTCAAAGACTTCATCGCCGCGTGGACTAAGGTGATGGAGGCCGATCGATTCGATCTCAAAGCGTAGCGGCCGGTGGAAGCCTCGGATCTATTCAGGTCTCAGCGAGTCGAGATCGCGAATGGCGACGCACACCATCAGCGCTCGACTTGTGCGCCACTGCGCGTGATGACTAGCGCCACGTAATTTCTTGCCATCTTCGCAGCGCCCTTCCTTGGAGATCATGAGTCGCCTCATAACATTGACACGATAGCTCAAGTATTCCAGATCGATGTTCGAGCGAAATCTGACCACGCCGATGCATCAGGATACCTGCGCGAAACCACTGATTGAGCAACCCCCCAACGGATTCCCGAGTCACGGACAGGAGACGCGCTAACTCAGCCTGCATCAACGTGATGGGCCGACCCACCCCAAAAGCATCACATGCTTCGAGAAGTGTGCACGCAAGGCGCTGCGCAGTTGAATGGGTTGCTCCACAAGTAGCTTTGATGATCGCGAGCTCCGCTGCGGTGAGCGCGGCCTTGCGCTGGAACAAATTAAACTGCTCCGCAGACTCAAACATGGACAGAAAATATCTTTCTGGAACCCTATACGCGTACCCACTACCGACCACGCGAGCCCCATAAATTAAAGCCTCAGTGCCGATTATGCCCCCAAGCCCGACAATCAAATTCGCTCCGGCGAATGTCATAAACACACTGGGTAAATTCGGAACGCGCACGGAAACGCTGAGAACACAGGTTGCCGGAAAGTAAAGATAAGCGTCCCCCTCACGGAATTGCTCGGTTTCGCCTCGTGTCAACTCAATCAAAGATATCGAGTGCGCAAGCCGATTTTTGATGCGATCAGGCAATACGCGAAAAAAGGGGCTTGTAGAGGCCAACATAGCGAGAATCCGTCCATCAACACCGCCAGCCCCCAACTTGATTGCAACGCACCCCCCCCCCTCTCGCAACAGATTTGCGTGGGGTTTGTGCGGCAACGCACGTACGGAGGCTTTTCAACCGTTTGGACGATGTTGTGGCGATGAACTGACTTAGTGGGGCGCTGATGGCCCCAAAAATAAAAAGCCCGAAGCAAGTGTTTCTAGTACTAACCCCAACGATCCCTTTTACCGCTGAGATGGGGAACGAAATACGTTCACCGCTTCGGGCTTCTCGAACCACGAATTTCCCAAGGGGCGGAACTCACGTGGTATCGACGGTTGCAGTATCGTCAGTTAACCGGCGCTTCCTCAGCGCGCTGTCGCACCAGACTCGCAGAAACCCTGCCAGAAGAAAGGAGCGTGACGGACCCGTTGGAGCTCGTAATCAACTTCGGGAACTGGCGGAGAGAGAGGGATTCGAACCCTCGAAGGGCTTTTGGCCCTTACGCCCTTAGCAGGGGCGCGCCTTCGACCACTCGGCCATCTCTCCGCTCGCGGGGCCGCGATGATACGGCCCCGAGCCTTGGCAGGTCAAAGCAGGCTTGGCCGCAGCCGTCAGGCTCGCATGCCCTGCTGCGCTTCGCCTTGATCCGAGCTTCCGTCTTCCGACTTGATTCGGTCGAAGATCTCTTCACGGTGCACGGCGACATTCTTCGGCGCGTTAATGCCCACGCGCACCTGATTGCCCTTGACGCCCAGCACAGTGACCGACACCTCTTCGCCGATCATGACGGTTTCCCCGACACGTCTGGTGAGTATCAGCATAGTTGTACCCCGCAAGCGCCTCTGCCGCAGACCGCCGGTACCGAGACCCCACCCCCTGTGAGAGCCCCGACCGGCGCGCAACTCTTCCGTGAGAGTGGGCGCTTTGATGCCAACAATAGATAAATCTGGCCGGGGCGTCCAGAACGTCCGTACCGCTTTACGCCAAAGTGTCAGCCGCCCAATTTTTGACGCACGAAGATGACCACTCCGCCCAAAGCCTCGGGTAACTTGGCCGCATCCGTGCCACCTGCTTGGGCGAAATCCGGCCGGCCACCGCCGCGACCACCCACTTGGGAGGCGACATGTCCCACGATTTCGCCGGCCTTGATGCGGCTTGTCTCCCCTGCGGTCACACCGGCGACCAGAACCACTTTGCCCTCGGCCGTCACCGACGCGAGCACAATCACCGCCTGCTTCAGCCGGTCTTTGAGCTGATCGACGGCGGTTCGCAGCGCGTTGGCATCCGCCCCATCGACTTGAGTCGCCACGACCTGCAGGCCTGCAACCTCGACGGCAGAGGCGGCGAGGTCAGTGCCCTGGCCCGAAGTGAGCTTGTCACGCAGCTGGCGATTTTCTTTCTCGAGTTGACGGATACGATCGAGGGCGTCGCGAACCTTCTGTGCGATCTCATCGCGCGTACCGCGCAACAAACCGGCAACTTCACGTACGGCCGACTCCTGCGCCTCGACGAGACGCAGCGCGCCCTCGCCCGTGACCGCCTCGATACGACGTACACCGGCAGCGACGCCGCTCTCGGCAATCACCTTGAAGAGACCGATATCGCCCGCACGGCCGACGTGCGTGCCGCCACAGAGCTCCATCGAAAAATCACCGATACGCAGTACGCGCACACTCGAGCCGTATTTCTCACCGAAGAGCGCCATCGCACCTTCAGCAACCGCTTCGTCGTACGACATCTCGCGCGTCTCGGCCGTTGCATTGCCACGGATCTGCTCGTTCACCCGACGTTCGATACGCTGCAATTGCTCGCTGCTCACCGCCTCGAAATGCGCGAAGTCGAAACGCAAGCGATCGGGCGCAACGAGCGAACCCTTCTGCTGCACGTGATCGCCGAGTTCTTCACGCAAAGCCGCATGCAACAAGTGCGTCGCCGAGTGGTTGAGCGCTGTGGCAGCGCGCAGTCGCGCATCGACGCTCGCGCGCAAGGTCATGCCCTCGCGCAGTGCTGCCGATTCTGCGGCTAGCTTGCCGACATGAGAGTGCGCGCCCGCTGAACCGCGCTTCTGCGTGTCTTCGACCAAAAAACACACCGCCGCACCCGACGCCGAACGCAGCTCACCGGCATCGCCCACCTGACCGCCAGACTCGGCGTAGAACGGTGTGCTCTCGAGAATCACTTCGCCCATCTCGCCGGCGCGTAGTTCTTCGACTCGCTCGCCGCCGCGCAGCAGAGCAACAACCTTCGCCTCGCCCTCTAGCGCGTTGTATCCGCAGAAGCTCGTTTGGATGTCGAGCTGAGTGCCCGCACGCAAATCGACGCCGAAACGACTGGCCGCACGGGCGCGCTCACGCTGCGCTTCCATCGCGGCTTCAAAACCTGCGCTGTCGATGCTGTAGCCGCGCTCGCGCGCCACATCGGCCGTGAGATCGGCAGGGAATCCGTAGGTATCGTAGAGACGGAATACCGTCTCGCCATCGAGCATCTTGCCCTTGGCGCCCTCACCCTTGAGGCCATCGAGCGCTGCAGTGAGCAGACTCATGCCCGTAGTGAGGGTTTCGGCGAAACGCTCTTCTTCCTGCAACAGCACCCGCGTGGCTTGCGCGGCACCCTTGCGCAGTTCCGGATAGGCATCGCCCATCTGCTCTTCGAGCACCGAGACGAGTTTGTGGAAGAACGCGCCATTGATGCCAAGCTTGTGGCCGTGACGAATCGCGCGACGAATGATGCGGCGCAACACATAACCACGCCCTTCATTCGAGGGCAGCACGCCATCGACGATGAGGAAGGTGCAAGCGCGAATATGGTCTGCGATCACGCGCAAAGAAGGATTGGCGAGATCGTCCGTGCCCGCGAGCGTCGCGACGGCCTGTACGATCTTGCGAAAAAGATCGATGTCGTAGTTGTTGGTGACGCCCTGCATCACCGCCGAGAGGCGCTCGAGACCAGCACCGGTGTCAACCGAAGGCTTCGGCAGCGGCGTCAGCGTGCCATCGGGCGCGCGATCGTACTGCATGAAAACAAGGTTCCATACTTCGACGTAACGATCGCCATCTTCATCGGGCGAGCCCGGCGGGCCACCTGCAATGTGTTCGCCGTGATCGTAAAAAATCTCGGTGCAAGGACCACAGGGGCCTGTGTCACCCATCGCCCAGAAGTTCGACTTCTCACCCATCCGCGAGAAGCGCTGCGGCGAAACGCCAATTTCTTTGAGCCAAATGTCGGCAGCTTCATCGTCGTCTTTGAAAACGGTCACCCACAGTCGATTTGGATCGAGCTGCAAAGTACCGGTGATGAAATCCCAGGCGTGGCGAATAGCATCGCGCTTGAAGTAATCGCCGAAGGAAAAGTTGCCGAGCATCTCGAAAAAGGTGTGGTGCCGCGCGGTGTAACCCACGTTCTCGAGATCGTTGTGCTTGCCACCCGCGCGCACACAGCGCTGCGAGGAAGTCGCGCGAACGTAGTCGCGCTTATCCTTGCCAAGGAAGACATCCTTGAACTGCACCATGCCGGCGTTGGTGAAGAGCAGCGTCGGATCGTTGCCCGGCACCAGCGAGCTCGAGGCCACAATGGCGTGGCCACGGCTCTGGAAGAATTCGAGGAAGGCGCGGCGCACATCGGCGGCGCTCATATGGGGCGGCTTGCCCTTCGGGGTCGGCGGAGTCATGCGAGGTTTTTAGGGGTCTTCAGGGTCCTGGCCCAGCGCCAGCCGGATATGATCCGATGAAAAGCCCCGATACTGCAAAAATCTCATCTGCTTGCCCTTCTCCGCCCAACTGCCGGGCGGCTTGGC
>Ga0102921_1000447_pt1 | contig 14447 bp, 10 predicted proteins | sample Colrivmeta156802_FD_78205 | JGI IMG/M metagenome (GOLD analysis project Ga0102921, IMG submission 78205) | Estuarine microbial communities from the Columbia River estuary - metaG 1568-02 | ecosystem: Environmental > Aquatic > Marine > Intertidal zone > Estuary | place: USA: Columbia River...
AAACAGAATGTTAGGGTTGATTAGAGTTGCCCCACTAGGACTCGAACCTAGACATACGGTACCAAAAACCGCTGTCCTGCCAATTAGACGATGGGGCAATCTTCCCGATTCGGGGTTGCAAATATACAGATAATCGCGGAATTTGAAAATTTCACGAATGCACTAGCGACTGAAAATCCGTCGACTCCTTAGAGCCGCCGGAGGTTATCCCAAAAGACCTTGCGCCCAGGTCTGGAACGCCGGACCAAAGACCAGCAAACCAACGCCCACAGCGGCCAAAGTTGCCAAAAGCACACCGCCGGCAGCGATGTCTTTGGCCTTGGCAATACCTCCGTTGGGACGGGGGTGCACTACGTCGGCCAGCGTCTCCAGCGCAGCATTCAGGTACTCTGCCGCCAGCACGCCGCCAATGGCCAAGACCACCAAGGCTGTTTCTACCGCGGGAATATTCAGCCACCACGCTGCTCCCAGCGCCAGGAGGGCTGCTGCAAAGTGAATTGCGATGTGCAATTCCTTGGCGAAACCCAGGGCAAGGCCGCGCAAGGCGAAGCCGAGCGCGGGCCAAAGACCGGACTTCTTCTTTTTGGGCTGCGCGCCGATGGGGCGGTTGTCCATGCCCCGACGGTTGTTCTGGTTCCGGTCGTTTCGGTCGTTGTTGTTCCGACCGTTGTTGCGTCCGTCACCGTTGCGTCCGTCACCGTTGCGACCGTTGTTGTTGTTGCGCCCGTCGCCGTTGCGGCCGTTGTTGCGGTTGTCGTTCCCACGCCCGTCGCGCCCTTCGGGGCGAACACCTTCGCGCTGGCGCGAAAAATCGTTCAAACCACGCGGTCCGCGGCGCTCCGCATCGTTCCCGTCTTCGCCGGCAATATCTTCCCATTCCGGGGTGCCATCGCCCGCGGGACGCTTCTTCTTTTTTTTGCGTTTTTTGCGCTTTGGCCGCACTTCTTCGGACGCTGCACCGTCCCCTTCAACCGGGGAGTCGGTGGATTCTGCGGCAGGAGCAATACGCTCCACGCGCTCTTCAGCATCCACCGGTGCGTCCGCGCTGCTTTCTTCCGGAGCGACGGGTTTTTTAGGACCCCGGCCGGACGATCGCTTGGGGCGATCTTCGCTTACAACAGTTTGATCTTTAGTATCTTGAACTTCTCCATCGCTGGTTTTTGCAGGGCTGGAGGCACGTCCGCGACCGCGGGACGGTTTTTGCTCGGAACTGCCCTCGGCAGCTGGGGTGCGCTCAGCGCTACCCTCGTTTCCGGGCACCATTTCTTCGTTTTCGGGCATTATTAAACGTTTGCAGCGCCCGTTCGTTCGGGGCTTTCTACTATCTTGCAAGGTACCAATCTTCAACCAAATCCCTGTTATCCTCCGAATGAAATCTTTGTTACAGAACGATTTACCTGCTTCGGTGGTTGTTTTTCTCGTGGCCTTGCCCCTGTGTTTGGGCATCGCGCTGGGATCCGGCGCTCCGCCCATGGCGGGGGTTATCGCCGGTGTTGTTGGCGGGGTCGTAGTGGGCGCTCTGAGCGGTTCGCCCATCAGCGTTTCCGGCCCTGCTGCAGGCCTGACTTCCATCGTATTGATGGCGATTTCCGACCTCGGATCGTTTCCGCTCTTCCTTACCGCGGTCGTTTTGGCGGGACTTTTTCAACTGCTCTTTGGCTTGGCCAAACTGGGAACCGTCGGGCACTACGTTCCCAACACCGTGATCAAAGGCATGATGGCGGCCATCGGGATCATCTTGATCATGAAGCAAATCCCGCACCTGGTGGGCTACGACGTGGACTTCATGGGGGACGAAAATTTTGTGCAGCCCACCCACGAGAACACCTTTACCGGATTGTACCACGCACTCTGGCGCATTACGCCCGCCGCCGCCGCCGTCGGCGCCCTTTCGCTGCTCCTTCTGGTTTTGGCGGACAAAACAGGGTGGGCCAAAACGTCCGTGGGTCGAATTTTCCCGGCGGCCCTCGTTGCCGTACTCGCCGGTGTTGGATTTTCCTTTCTCTTGGAGGGATTGGGTCCGGATTGGGTGTTGAGTGCGGAACACCGCGTTGAATTGGGCGACGGTTTCAACACTTGGATCACCCCGGACTGGAGCGGAATTCAGCAGACATTGGTGTGGACCGTGGCAATAACCATTGCCTTGGTGGCCAGCTTGGAGACCTTATTGTCCGTAGAAGCAGCGGACAAGTTGGATCCGCTCAAACGCGTAACGCCCACCAACCGGGAGTTGATGGCGCAAGGTGCCGGCAATGCCCTTTCCGGGCTCATTGGGGGCCTGCCCGTGACTTCCGTGGTGGTTCGCTCCAGCGTGAACGCGCAAAGCGGGGCGCAATCCAAGGCAAGCACCATCCTCCACGGGGTGGTCATGGCATTGGCCGTTTTGCTCGCCAGCAACCTCCTCAACGCCATCCCCAAAGCCAGTTTGGCGGCCATCTTGATCTTCACCGGGTTCAAATTGGCGCACCCAAACATTCTGCGCTCTGCCGTCGAACGCGGTCGAGGACAGTGGATTCCGTTCCTCATCACGGTGCTCGCCATCTTGCTCTCCGACCTTCTCGTGGGAATTGCGGTGGGCCTGGTAGTGTCCGTCTTTTTCATTGCGTACAACACCTTCCATGCCACCTACACCGAGGTCCGGGAAGACAACCGTATTCTTTTTCGCCTCCGACGCAACGTTTCCTTCCTGAACAAAGGGGGCATCAAACGCGCCCTGGAATCCATACCCCGCGGTTCAGAGTTACTGATTGACCTGTCCCATGCAGACTACATGGACCCAGACGTGGAGGAAGTTATACTGGACTACTGCGCCCATGCCCACCTGCGAGACGTTCGTGTGGCGTGCAAGAAAAACCCAATGCAATCCAAAGACTTTGACCGCTACAGTGAATTTCAGACTTCAAACCCAACCGCATGAAACCCATTGACCAACTCCTCATGGCCAATAAGGCCTGGGCCAAAGAACGCACCGACGACGATCCCCAGTTTTTCAAACGTTTGGAGAACATCCAAACCCCAAAGTTCCTTTGGATCGGCTGCTCGGACAGTCGGGTTCCGGCCAACGAAATAACCGGCACGGAGCCCGGGGAAATTTTTGTGCACCGCAATGTTGCCAACATGGTGGTGCACACGGATTTGAATCTGATCACGGTGTTGGAATACGCCGTTCATTACTTGAACGTAGAACACATCATCGTTTGCGGACACTACGGCTGCGGCGGGGTAAAGGCATCTTTGACCAACAAGTCTTTCGGCATCATCAACAAATGGCTGCGCAACATCAAAGACGTACACCGGTTGCACGCGGAGGAAGTGGAGGCCATAACAGACGGGGATGCGCGAGTAGATCGCATGGTGGAGTTGAACGTGCAAGAACAAGTCATGAATTTGGCCAAGACCAGCATTGTTCAAAAGGCCTGGAGAGAACGCCAAGCACCCCACCTGCACGGCTGGGTCTACGGTTTGTCCGACGGCCTCATCAAAACCGTTTGCGACTTACCGGCGGGCACTCGGATTGACCCATTGTACGAATTCTACGAGTAATTGTGGGAAAATCTGTATATTTGCAGCGTATTAAGAGGCTAGGGAGGGGACATCAGTCCCCTCTTTTGTTCTAATACTGTCTCATTTATGCTCACAATCAACGACTTACGACCAATTGTTGCGGAAGCCCTGGCTTCCCAAAACGCCTTTCTGGTGGATTTACATCTTTCCATGGATGGGCGTATTCAGGTCTACACAGATTTGGAAGTTGGACACATTTCCATTCAGTCGTTGAAAATGATCAACCGCGCGGTGGAGTCTGCACTGGGCGACGATTCAGAACAGTACGGTATTGAAGTTTCATCGCCCGGAATGTTCAGTCCTTTTAAGGTGGAATCCCAGTACCGAAAGGCCATTGGGCGCACCGTGAAAGTGACCGCGCAAGGTGGGCGAGTGGAGCAAGGAACCCTGGAGGAATACGACGGGGAGCAGCTGGTTTTGGTACGCGAAGTTCGCGTGCCCAAGACCATCGGCAAAGGAAAAATGGACGCGGTGGAGCGCATTGCTCTGCCCCTTTCGGAAGTAGTAGAAACGGTTTTAGAATTCAAGTTTTAAGCAATCTAGGGACCATGGAACACCTGGCCATTATTGAATCCTTCGGCGAGTTCAAGGAAGAAAAGAACATCGATCGCGTTACCTTGATGTCGTTCATCGAGGACGCTTTCCGTACCCAACTCAAAAAGAAGTATGGAGCGGACGACAACTTCGATGTGATTGTCAATCCGGACAAAGGCGATTTGGAAATCTGGCGCAACCGCATCATTGTAGAAGACGACGCTGTTGAAGACGAAAACACGCAAATCGCGTTGAGTCTTGCGTTGAAAATTGAGCCTGACTTTGAAGTGGGCGAGGAGGTTTCGGAAGAAATCAAATTGGAGCAACTGGGTCGTCGCTTTGTTTTGGCGTTCCGTCAAACCCTCATGCTTCGCGTTCAAGAGCACGACTCTGAGGAGTTGTTCAAGCGCTACAAAGGCATGGAGGGCGAGATCATTTCCGGTGAAGTGCACCACGTGCGCCACCGCGAAGTCATCATCTACGACGACAATCAAAACGAATTGATTCTGCCCAAGAACGAGATGATCCCGGAGAAAGATTTTTTCCGAAAGGGAGACACCGTTCGCGCCGTGGTTAAGAAAGTAGAAATCAAAGGCACTAGGCCCTTCATTTTGTTGAGCCGCACGGACGAATTGTTCTTGGCCAAATTGTTTGAGACCGAAATCCCCGAAGTGTTTGACGGCATCATCACCGTCCGCAAGGTGGTTCGCATCCCAGGCGAAAAGGCAAAAGTGGCTGTGGAATCCTACGACGACCGCATTGATCCGGTGGGCGCCTGTGTGGGCATGAAGGGATCGCGCATCCACGGCATTGTCCGCGAACTGCGCAGCGAGAACATCGACGTGATCAACTTCACCACCAACCAACAGTTGTTCATCCAACGTGCCTTGGCTCCTGCCAAAATCACCAACATGGTGGTGCACGAGGACACCAACCGCGTGGAGGTGTACCTCAAGCCAGACCAAGTGAGCTTGGCCATTGGCCGCAGCGGCTTCAACATTAAGTTGGCCAGCCGATTAACGGGTTACGAAATCGACGTGTACCGCGACGATGTAGCCCAAGAAGAAGATGTTGCCCTGACGGATTTCACCGACGAAATCGAGGAGTGGGTGATCGAGGCGTTGCAGTCCGTGGGCTGCGATACGGCTCGCGACGTCCTCAACATGAGCGTGGAAGATTTGGTGAACCGTACCGACTTGGAAGAGGAAACGATTCAGGAAGTACGCGCCATCTTACAAGCCGAATTCGAAGATTAATTTCCCAGCATGAGCAGCATTCGCATCAGTAAAGTCCTCAGCGAGTTAAACATTGGCCTAGATACGGCCGTGGATTTCCTGTTGTCCAAAGACCACGAGGTCGAAAAGAACCGGAATACCAAGATCTCCGATGAGCAGTATGCACTGCTCCTTGGAAATTTCGCGTCGGACAAGAGCCACAAAGACCAGGCCGAGTCCATCATCACGCAGAAGCGGGAGGAGAAGGCGAGTCAGCTTGCTGAAAAACAGGCCGCCTCCACGCCGGCGGTGCCCAACGCACCTGCCACAGCAGCGCCAGTTGCAGACCCTGTGTCCGAGGCTCCTGCGGCTTCCGTTGCTGTTGCCCCAAAGCCTGCGGCTCCGGCAGTTGCTGCACCCAAGCCGGTTGCACCCGCGGCACCTGTGGCTGCCGTTGCTCCCTTTGCAACTGCACCGGCGGTAGAAATGCCTACTGTCGCCGTGGAAGAAGCACCCCAAGCGGTTGAAACCCCCCTTGCTCCTGCAGCGCCCAAAGACAATGTTATCCGCGGACGCGCGTCTCTGACCGGTCCCAAGATTGCCGGAAAAATAGATTTAACCCCCAAGCCAAAAGCGCCAAAGCCGGCTCCGGCGCCCGCCCCAGAAATTCCAGTGGCAGCGACACCGTCAGCACCCGCAGCGGCGGAAGGCGCTCCAGCAGAAATCCCCTCATCGGATGCAGCTGCTTCAGTAGAGTTGCCTGTTGCAGAGGCAGCAGATGCATTGGGATCCGTACACCACACCACGCAATACCATAAATTGGACGGTCCCAAATTGACCGGACAAACCATTGATTTAAGTCAGTTCAACCGTCCCAAGGCCACCAAGCCGGGAGCCGGTGGTGAAAAAGGCAAGCGCGCCCGCATCAAAACCGGTGCTGCTGGCGGCCCAGGCATTACCGGTACCGGACGCACCACAACCGGTGCAGCATCGGTAGGCGGACAGCAAGGCCAGCGCCAAGGACCCGGACGTCGGGACAAACAACCCGCCGCGCCCAAGCCGGCGATGACGGACGAACAAATCCAAAAGCAGATTCGCGAGACGCTGGAAAAACTCACCGGCGGCCGCAAATCTAAGGGCTCAAAAATCCGTCGAGACAAGCGTGCGGACCGCAGGGACCAGGTGATGAACGAACTGGAGCTCCGTTCGGCCGAAGACAAAGTATTGAAGGTAACGGAATTCGTTACCGTGATGGAGGTCGCCAACATGATGAACGTCCCCGTGACGGCCATCATTTCGGCCTGCCTGTCGTTGGGAATCATGGTCACCATGAACCAGCGTCTGGACAAGGAAACCTTGACCATTGTTGCCGACGAGTTTGGTTTCTCGGTCAACTTCTTGGACGAAGAAGTCAACGAATCGTTGTCCGAAGACACGGATGCTGAGGAGGATTTGTCTCCACGCGCCCCAATCGTTACGGTGATGGGTCACGTTGACCACGGTAAAACCTCACTTTTGGACTACATCCGCAAGGCCAACGTCATCGCCGGTGAGGCGGGTGGAATCACCCAGCACATTGGCGCTTACAGCGTTGAATTGCCGAGCGGTCAGCACATTACATTCTTGGATACGCCGGGTCACGAGGCCTTTACCGCCATGCGTGCCCGCGGTGCCCAAGTAACGGACATCGCCATTATTGTGGTAGCTGCGGACGACGCCGTCATGCCCCAAACGAAGGAAGCCATCAGCCACGCTCAAGCGGCCGGTGTTCCCATCGTATTTGCCATCAACAAAGTGGATCGCCCTGCGGCGAATCCTGAGAAAATAAAGGAACAGTTAGCCGGCATGAACTTGTTGGTGGAAGACTGGGGCGGAAAAATCCAATCCATGGACGTCGCCGCCAAAACCGGTTTGAACGTTCAGGAATTGCTGGACAAAGTATTGCTGGAGGCAGAATTGCTGGATCTTAAGGCCAATCCCAAGCGGATGGCCAAGGGTACAGTGATCGAAGCTTCCTTGGACAAGGGCCGCGGTTACGTGACCACGCTGTTGGTGCAAAACGGAACCCTGCGCGTAGGCGACTACATGCTGGTGGGTCAGTTTTCCGGCAAGGTTCGGGCCATGATGGACGAGCGCGGACAAAAGGTGGACGAAGCAGGTCCTTCTGCGCCGATTTCCATCCTGGGCTTGGACGGCGCCCCGCAGGCAGGTGATACGTTCAACGTCATGGACGACGAGCGCGAGGCCAAGCAAATTGCGCAACGTCGCCAGCAGTTGAGCCGCGAACAAAGCGTGCGCTCCCAGAAGAGCCTCACCTTGGAAGAGATCGGCCGTCGTTTGGCGGTGGGCGACTACCAGGAGTTGAACATCATTTTGAAAGGCGACGTGGACGGTTCTATTGAGGCCTTGTCTGATTCCCTGCAGCGCCTCTCTACGCCGGAAATCCAGGTCAACATCATCCACAAAGCCGTGGGTCAGGTGACCGAATCAGACGTATTGTTGGCCAGCGCCTCCAAAGCCATCATCGTAGGCTTCCAGGTGCGTCCGTCTGCCACCGCGCGCAAATTGGCTGAAAAGGAAGAAATCGAAATCCGCCTGTACTCCATCATTTACGACTCCATCAACGACATTCGCGACGCCATGTCCGGCATGTTGTCTCCGGAAGTTAAGGAAGAGATTGCGTGCACCGTTGAAGTGCGCGAAACGTTCAAAATCAGCAAAGTGGGCACCATCGCCGGCTGTATGGTTATGGACGGCACCATCAACCGAAACACCCGTGTTCGCATCATCCGCAACGGTGTGGTCATCTACACCGGTGAATTGGGTTCGCTCAAGCGCTTCAAGGACGACGCTCGCGAAGTCTCCAAAGGCTTTGATTGCGGTCTGAACATCAAGAACTTCAACGACATCAAGGTGGGCGACGTCATTGAAGGTTTCAAGGAAGTAGAAGTTCAACGTACGCTGGATTAATCCCTTGCGCAATTTCACTAAGCTTAGGCCCGCGGCAAACGCCGCGGGCCTTTTTTATCCCCCCCCGCATACGCCAACAAGCCAACGTGCGTTATCCCTGCGTCAACGGATTGGCAGGCCAAAGCCTTCCCCGTACCTTCGTTTCTAAATAGCGCTTCATGGAACCCAGATACCGACTGCTTTTCTCCGCTGCCGCAAGCGCCATCCTGGTACTCGGCTCTTTATTGCATGCGAATGCCTGGATTCAGTTGCCTTCGGTGGCGTGGGTACTCGGCGCAGCTGCCTTGACCGTGGTGCTGCTTTTGGTGCACCACTTTTCCAACCAAATGAACGCAGCGCTCTGGGGCCGACGTTTGGAGCGCTTGGCGCTTTGGGGTGTTTTGGCCTCGTGGATGCCGCTGGCATTGCGCCAATTTGCCCTGTACTACTTGCCCTTTCGGTACCGCTGGACGTTGTTGCCGCAAGACGAATGGCCGGATTCCATCCAATGGGCCCTCTTTTGGGCCGAACATTCCATGGCCCAGCATTTCTTGGGGGCCGCCCTGATCGTTGGCTTGCTGTTTCTCCTGCTTCCCGCAACCCGACGCTGGGGTGCGGCCCTGGCGCTCCTTGCGGCCCTCCCTGCTGGTCTTACGGCCTGGTTTTACAACGCCGGACCTTCCTGGTTGTGGGCCTTGCCCATGCTTCCAGTCCTGGTTTGGTCGTTTGACACACGCCGAATTCAAGATCGACCGAATTGGCCCCGATGGGTCTGGATTTTGCTTCCTCTTTGGACTTTTTCCGCCGTATGGCCCTCCTTTCAAGAGCCCAATGCGGCGGTGGCTGGGCGTTTTGGGGTGGTGGATTTCTACAATCCGGGCCACGGTCGCCCAGAAACGCTAGTTTGGGACGTTGACCACAAACTTTTACTGCACTACCCCAACGGATCCAACCGTTTGGCGGACGTCCAATGGTCAGCGAGCAATCCAAACGAGTTTGTGGCTACCTGGCGCTTGCCGTCGCAGGAGCAAGGACAAACCCTGCGCGGAACGTGGCAATTGGATTCTCTGGACCAGGCCTACGAATTGCGCGGAACGTGGAACGGACAACCGTTTGCGTTGCGCGCGGTACGGGAATAAGATCCGAAAAGCCCTTAGGCCCAGCGCAGGCGGAGGGCTACAGCCAACGAAGCAGCGCGGATACCACCTGCTTTTTCCAGTTGGTGTACGGTGGCCCTAAAAACAGGGTGGGATTCACGCCCCACCGACGGCGAACCACCGGGCGCGCGTTGGTAAACTCACGGAAACCCCATACGCCGTGGCTTTTTCCGATGCCGGAATGATTCACGCCGCCAAAGGGGAGGTCGTGGTGCATGTAGTGGATGATGAAGTCGTTGATAACCGTCGCACCGGCACGGGTTTCGTTGACAGTGCGTTCCTGAAAGGCTTTGTTTTCGGAAAGCACGTACGTGACCAGGGGACGTTCCTTGGCATTCACGTAGGCGATGGCGTCTTCCAGCTTGTCGTAGGGAATGAGCGGCAACAGGGGACCAAATAGTTCCTCGCAGGAAATTCGGCACGATGGGTCCGGGTCCAAATAAAGGGTGGGTGGAAAGAACCGTTTGGAAACGTCTGCCGGCTCCGGCTGCCACACCTGAGTGCCAGCACCAACGGCATCCTCATGCCAGGCCTGCAATCGAGCCCAATGGCGCTCGTTGATGATGCGGGTATAGTCCGGATTGTCCACGAGTCGATCGCCGTAGAGGTCCTTCAAAGCGTGCGCAAAGGCATGCACCAGATCGCCCATTCGCTCCCGCGGAACCAGCACGTAGTCCGGAGCTATGCAGATTTGCCCAGCGTTCATGCTTTTGGCCCAGGCCAACAGCTTTGCTGCCCGTTCCACGGAAAAGGAGGGGTCCAGAAAAACCGGAGATTTTCCACCCAGCTCCAAGGTAACGGAAGTCAAGTGCTTGCTGGCAGCGGCCATGACGGTTTTGCCTATCGACGGTCCTCCGGTAAAGAAAATGTGGTTCCAAGGATGCTCCAACAGCGACTTGGCGGTTTCAGCATCCCCTTGTACGGTGCGCACCCAACCCTCTGGAAATGCCTCTTGTACCACTTTTGCCAACAACTGGGCCGTGGCGGGTGCCACCTCGCTGGGTTTGAGTACCACCGCGTTGCCCGCGGCAACAGCATAGACCACCGGGCTCAAACTCAAATTGACCGGAAAATTCCACGGAGCCATCACCAACACGGCTCCCTTGGATTCGTGCCGAATTTCCGCTTTTGCGGGCCACAGGGTCAAGGGGCTGGGAACGCGCTCGGTGCGCATCCATCCGGCCAATTTGCCCGAAACGTAGTCCACCAAACTGGTGACGGCGTACAATTCGCTTAAATCGGTTTCCACTTCTGGCCGGCCCAAGTCCGTTCGCAAGGCACGGTGAAAATCTTCGCGGTGGGCCAGTACGGTTTTTTTCAGTCGGGCCAGGGCTGCCCGACGCTGCGCAACGGTGGTTGCGCCCGCTTGCGGTGCAAAAGCCACCGCACTGCGGAATAAATCAGCGGTTGGGTTCATCGGATTCAATTAAGCCGTCGCGCAGACGTACAATGCGTTTGGCGTGGCGCGCTATGTCTTCTTCGTGAGTTACCACCACCAAGGTGTTTCCCCGGGCGTGAATTTCGTCAAACAGACGCATAATTTCAACCGACGTGGCGCTGTCCAAGTTCCCCGTAGGCTCGTCTGCCAGCACCATGGAAGGAGTGTTGACCAGCGCCCGGGCAATGGCCACCCGTTGGCGCTGTCCGCCGGAAAGCTGATTGGGTTGGTGGTCCATGCGGTCCCCCAAGCCAACCATTCCCAGCACTTCGGTGGCGCGCGCCAGTCGGTCCGCCTTGGGCCAACCCGCGTACACCAGGGGAAGCGCTACGTTTTGCAGGGCCGTTTGGCGCGGCAAAAGGTTGAAGGTCTGGAATACGAAACCGATTTTTTTGTTGCGCACCTCCGCTAAGGCATCTGCGTCCAGGCGGCTGACGTCTTCACCGGCCAAAAAGTAGGATCCGGAAGTGGGCGTATCCAGGCAGCCCAACAGGTTCATCAAGGTGGATTTTCCGCTGCCGGACGGCCCCATAAGTGCTATATATTCACCCGGTTGCACGTCCAAATCAATGCCTTTGAGTACGCGAACCCACTGGTTGCCCATGGGAAAATCGCGGCGAATTCCGCGGAGGGAGAGAACGGGTTCCGACATGTCTTAATTCCTACAAGAATGGGGCCAAGTTAAGCGATTTCGCCCTTTTTTAGCCAAAAATAGAAGCGCTTTTCCAGTCCCAAACGTCTTTCGGACGCACGGTTCGTGAATTGCGGTGTTTTCCTTTAAAGGTGCGACGATTTATCCGACAGTTCCAGCCAGCGAAGTTCGGCCTCTTCAATCCGTTGCGTCAGTTGGCGTGATTCTTCGGTCAAGGCGGCGAAGTCCAGCGCAGCGCCCGCAGGTGGCTGCGCGAAGAGGAGGGCAATCTCTGCCCGACGCGCCTCCCATACGGGCAGGCTTTGATCCAGTTCTTCCCATTCGCGCTCTTCTTTGTACGAACGCTTGGCCAAAAGACGCGTGTCTGAAGTGGGAGGGGTGCTCGACGGTACGGCCTGGGTGCTGCCTTTAGAAAGGGAGGAGGAGGCGGCGCGATGCGCAGCCGAGGCGGCCGCGGTCCGCGCCTTTGCTGCGGCCCGCGCCGCGTCCCTCCACTCGCCCGTTGTTCCGTTGAAATCGCGAATCACCCCATCGCCCTCAAAGACCAACAAGTGATTCGTCAACTTGTCCAAAAACGCTCGGTCGTGGGATACAATCAAGAGGCAACCGTCAAAGCCCTCCAAAAAATCCTCCAAAGCCTGCAGCGTTTGAACGTCCAAATCGTTGGTGGGCTCGTCAAAAATCAGCACGTTGGGGTTGGCCATCAGCACCGTCATCAAGTACAAACGCCGACGTTCGCCGCCGCTCAGTTTGTGCACAAACGTGTACTGCTGGTCCCCTTCAAAATTGAACCGATCCAACAACTGACTGGCGGTCAGGGTCTTGCCTTTCGCCAAGGGAATCACTTCCGCAATGTCCTTCACGATGTCAATCACGCGCTTTTCCGGATCAAACGGCGGATTTTCTTGGCGGTAGTGGCCCAGTCGAACCGTTTCGCCCACCACCACCTTGCCGCCGTCCACCTCTGCCTCGCCCGTGATCAGCTTCAAAAAGGTCGATTTGCCTACGCCGTTGCGCCCCACCAGTCCCAGCCGATCGCCGCGCTTGAACGTGTAGGTGAACTGGTCCACAATTAACTTTTCGCCATACGCCTTGCGCACTTTGTGCCACTCAATAATCTTGCTGCCCAGGCGTTCGCCCTTGATTTCCAGCTGCACGGTCCCCTGCTGCACGCGGTTCTTGGCTGCTTGCTGGACGTTGTCAAACGCATTGATGCGGGCCTTGCTCTTGCCGGTTCGCGCCTGAGGCGTTTGCCGAATCCATTCCAATTCCCGACGGTACAAATTTTTGGCGCGTTCGTTGGACGTTCGCTGCGTGCTCAAACGCTCCTCTTTTTTCTCCAAATAGTAGGAATAGTTGCCGTCGTACCGGTACAGCGTCTGGTCCTCCAATTCCAAAATACGGTCGCATACCGTCTCCAAAAAATAGCGGTCGTGCGTTACCATGAGCAAGGCAAAGGGGGCGTCGCGCAAGGTGCTCTCCAGGGTTTCGATCAAATCCAGGTCCAGGTGGTTGGTGGGCTCGTCCAGCAACACCACGTCCGGCTGTTGGATCAGGAGTCGGGCCAAAGCCAAACGCTTGCGCTGACCACCGGAAAGGTTTTCAATGGGCAAATCGGCCAAGGGCAACTCCATTTGCGTCAGCACGGCCCGAACCTGCGCCTCTGCGTCCCAGGCGTTGAGCCGTTCCATTTCCGCCAACGCATGAGTCAATGCATCGGGCTCGTGCGGCCGCCAGGACGCATGTTCGTACGCCAACACGGCGCGCAAGGTCTCTAGGGGGCTGTCCAGCAGCCAGTCCAAGGCAGAAACCCCGGCCGGAAACTGTGGATCTTGGTCCACGTACCCCAACCGCAAGCCTTTGCGGTAGACCACTTGCCCGCGGTCCGGAGATTCCTCCCCCACCAAAATGCGCAACAAGCTGGTTTTGCCCGTGCCGTTGCGCGCAATCAAGGCAACTTTTTCTCCCGCCTGAAGGCCAAAGTTTAAATCTTCAAATAAGGTGCGCTCTCCCAGGGACTTAGACAGTCCCTCTACCGATAGTACGTTCATATTGCCACGTTGGTGCCCAAATAGAACATCCGCCCAAAGATAGGGCCCCACACGGCGGTAGCGTCAAAATAAGGACTGGTTGCGGCGGAATGCGCATCAAAGACCGGATTTTTTTGCCGTACGTTGCCGGCATTTTCCACGCCCAGATAAACATCCGCAAACCGGAACTCCTTCCGCACTTGGCCGTTGATCACCGCAATGCCCGGGCTGAAGTTCACGGTAGGCCCACCCGGTTCCTGGATCCCCAGCACCGGTAAAGGCTTGCGTCCAAAGGCTTGGAGCGTGGCATCCCAGTGCCACTTCGTGCGGGTTTTGTAGCCCACATTGATCATTCCGCGGTGTTTGCTTACGAACGGAACGGCTTGCCGTACGGGGGGTTCTTCGGGTACCGCCGAATTGGCCACGTACAAGGACCACACGTCCTGGTACCGGTACGCTAGGCGAACGTCTATTCGTTTGGTGACACTGTAGTCCAACGTGGTGCTAACGCTGTTGGAGGCCGACGCCGCACCCCAGATTTTATTGGACGCCATCCCGTACACCAGGCGCATTTGCGGTTTCCACAAATCGTAGACCGCAACGCGGTCGAATTGCGTTTGGTGCAACTCCAGCGCAAAGGTGCCGCTGCGGTAGTTCAATCGGAAGTTCCAGACGTAGCTCAGCCCGGCATTCCAAGCAGACTCCTCCAATGCAGAAAGCGGTTGCCCTCCGGAGGCATTGACTCGGTTGCTCGCTTGGTATCCCAGTTGTTCCAAGTAAGGCAGCGCCATGCGCCAGCCCCGACCGGCGGCCAAGCGCACTACGTGGCGATCTGCTGGGCTCCAGCGCAAATGCAACCGCGGGGACCACTGGGTTCCGTACAACGAGTGGGCATCTACCCGAATGCCC
>Ga0102921_1000462_pt1 | contig 14228 bp, 19 predicted proteins | sample Colrivmeta156802_FD_78205 | JGI IMG/M metagenome (GOLD analysis project Ga0102921, IMG submission 78205) | Estuarine microbial communities from the Columbia River estuary - metaG 1568-02 | ecosystem: Environmental > Aquatic > Marine > Intertidal zone > Estuary | place: USA: Columbia River...
AGAAGTATAAGTAAAATATCTATTCTTTTTAATTGAAGAAAATGTAATTAAAAAACCAGTCAAAATCTTAGTAGAAATGGCAAATAAAGTAAACCGCTCAAAAATTTCGAGTAGGTCAATTTGCAATAAATCGTTCCTTAAAGCATTACTAATAAGGCTTTTCATAGCTTAATTGTTTATAAACTATCCTTTGGGGGTGATATAAATATAGTAAAATTTATTACATTTACAATACTCCCCCATTTTATTTCAAATTAAAAATAAAAAAAATGAAGCATTTTATTCTTTTCATGGCAATATTGTTTGCAGGTAATTTATCCGCTCAGACAAGATTTAGAGATAATGCAGATGTGCTAATCTATCTTGATAATAAAACTTTTAGAAATGATAGTTATGATGCAAAAGCTAGATTTAAAGATGCTGCTACAGTTATGATTATAAATGATAATGGCGTTTGCGTATTACCTCAAGTAAGAATTATTAGTTCTTATAAAGCAATTGTTTCTTACACATATCAAGCAAACCCTTCAATTCATCCAGAATATATTGTAAACTCATTAGAAAATACTTTAACAAATCCACAAAATGATAGGGTTTATAAGCTTGTTCGTTATTAAATAAAAGAAAGAAATCCATATTTAAAATTAAATTTGTCTTAAGCAAAAAAATAATCTATCAATATGAAAACTAAATACTTATTTAAAGAAAATTATTTTAAGTTATTGCTCTTTATTTTTATAACATTTTTATTAACTTCTTGCCAAGAAAACCAATATGATTCCAATGACTTTAAGGATGGAGTCTGGACAGAGTATATAATTGGTGATGGATCTAAAGAAGTAATAAAAGATAGTGCGCAATATATTAGAAAAGTTAAATACAATCATGGAACTCCTATTGGGATGGGTAAAGACTATTATCCAAACGGAAGTTTGCAATGTGAGTATTATTTAATTTCTGAAAAATATAAAAAGGATTTTAGACCAAAAGATAAATACAAGGGGTTGATTATTTGGTTTACAAAAGATACAACTAATGTAAGTCGATGGGATTATTATGATGATTATGGAAATCTTGATTTGAAAAAATATTATACTACTGGCTTTGATGAAATAAGCAAAGATGCAAGGTTTGATAAAAAATATTTCTTATCAGTAAACCAAAGTTTTGATGTTACCATAAAGTTATTCAATGAATTTAATAATAACCCATCCAAATATGATGAAGAAGTAAATAAGATAATTTCGAGAATTTATTCAAAGCCAGACCTCGTAAATTTAATAAAAAATGATACAACCGGGTATATGTTATCATTAGGTATATCTTATGGTTTAATGAACTTAGTTGAAAAAACTGATGAAAATACTGTTGATTCAAACCCAGAATCAATTAATGAAAATGATGATTACAGTAGTAATGATTATAATTCTATTCCAGACCAAACTTCAACACAAAATAACTATAACAATAGCTCTCAAAATTACGAAAAGCCAAAAGAAAAATGCTCATCTTGTTATGGAACAGGCAAATGCTCATCTTGTGGCAAAGTGCAACAAGATGGCTATTATAACAGAAGTGGTAGTTATATTAGAATTAGCGAAATTAGAACAGGAATGATTATTTGTGATAAATGTCACGGTAGGGGAACTTTTGGTAGTGATTATGATAGCCCATGTGGATGGTGCCAAGGACAAGGATGGTCTTTTTGTAAAACTTGTAATTACAATGGACGCGGTAGCTATGTTGGACAATGTCAAAGTTGTAGAGGGAGCGGGTTTAGGAATTAACTACTATCGAAATAAAAAGCTTGACTAAATATATTTCTAAACCAAAAAATAAATAAAATGAAAAAAATTATCTTAATGACTTTAATGTCTTTTTTTACAATGGCATCTTTTGGACAGTCTAGAGTACTTATTGGTCGTTGTGAATTTTATAAAGATAAAGACAACAGACCTCCCTCAAATCAATTAGCTATAGGAGGTGATATTGACCTTTATCACAACGGTAGTTTTAGACAAACACAATTAGATGGTGCAGTAAGTGTATGGAAAGGAGATGGAGATATTTGGGTAATCTATAGGAAACCTGATGCAAGAAGAAAATACAGATTTGTGACTTCAGGCAGGATTCAAACTTGTGACAACTACTAAAATATAATCAGGGGTCACTGGATAATGCCCTAGTGGGCCCACAGCTGAAAAGCAACATTATCAAGGGTTTATGAAGTCAAATTCATAGGCCCTTTTTGTTTGAAGTAAGTTCTGGCCAAGTTTGGGCCAAGTTTTGACTTTTTAGAGGGAAAACAGAGGTGAACTGATGTAAAAAGATGGAATTAGTGCAACCTAAATATATGTTAAAATAACACTATATTTATACAACAAAATACACAATATGAAAAAAATCTTGTTTACAGCTTTTCTTATATCATGCTTATTCGCATGCAAATCAGAAACAAAAAAAGAAGCAGCAAGTAATGAAATTTCTGAATCCAAGTCAAAAGGTGATTCAGCCAGAGTGGACGTCGCAAATAGTAAAGTTGGAGGAGCGATACAAAAAACACAGGAGCAAAATAAAATATCTAAAGAGGAAAGTCAGAAAAAAGTTCAAAACTCAAATAATTATACTGAAAATAATGATGATTCCTATTCTTCAAATAAATCGATTGAACTAGGTGGAACTTATAGATGTTCAGATGAAGATATGATACGTTTGAATTCAAACGGTACTGGCAAAATGATGATGTCATATAATTTTGACGGAGTTCGTTCTTTCACTTGGGAGTATGATAGTCAAGAAGAGAAACTTAGTATTAACTCAGAAGGACAAGGGTATGAAATGCCAGCACTTTATTTGACTTTATATTTAAGAATGGCTAATGGAAGGGTAGCTTTTGAACATCCTTCTGGAGGACCAACATTCCTTTATATTAAACAATAATAACAACTTTATTTAAGTAAATTACTTTTCTCTATTTTATATTCTGAAAACGGACAAATTACGGAGTAAATTGACTTTTTTAAAAACATACAATTCCCGGCCAGGTTCCGGGCCAGGTTTTCATTAAAACAAGGTTAAAAGAGGTGAGATATGAGAAAAACAGATCTGCTTGTTTCCTGTATCCTATTGATATAAATAAAAGAAAAGAGATGGAATACCACCAGAAACTCTTATAATCAGGAGATTACAGAATCATGCTTTGGTAGACCAAGGCATTAATAATAATTTAGTTACAAGCAGTTTTCATCGACTTTTTTTAGGTACTTTTTTTCATTTCAACCACAATTTGCATCACAACTCATTTCTTAAAACATAGGAAACATTGGAGGTAATATTTTTAAAGATGATGTTTTTTTAGGGTATAATATGAAATAAGTAAGAGCAGATTAAATTTTATTTTTAATATATAAAATATGTAATACAACTTATATAAGATATAATTATTAATAAAAAAACAAAAACATCTTGTTTGAGATTATCTTTTAGTTTTTTTCTTTGTTCATATATTGAATATATAGATAATAAAAGCAAATAAACTATGGTAAGTATGTGAATTTTATCAGATAAATTCCAAGTATTATTTATGGGAAGTAGCGAATCTGTAATGTATTTGTTTGTTATTGATCCAAACAGACCGCCAATAATCATTGAAATTTTAGAATCTTGTTGAACATTTGGAAGGAAAATACTGGTACAAGCGATTAAAAAAGATATAAATAATGCTGTAAAAAGTTTGATAAAAAGTGTAACGCTTTCTCTACCAAAACTATAATTAATATTAAGAACATTAAAATCAAATGATTCTACACTTTGATCTCCAAAGTTTGTATTATAATGAACTGGTTCTAAGGTATAATTGCTTGATAAAATTTTCCAATCGTTAGGAATTGTATTTGGTGCAATTGAACTTTTTTTACTTAAATTTATTTTAAGAATTTTGGGATCATTATATGTAAATTCTAGTCCTAAAATAATGTTTTGTTTATCAAATGGGAATTTTCTAATGTCAAATTTTTGTAGTACTTCTAAATTTAATCTAACTTCCGACCAGTATAATTTTCGACCATTAACGATATTAGAAGAATCTAACATAATTAGGTCAAATTTTTTATCAATTGCATGATGTATATCTAGAAATTGATTAAAATCATATTTTACGGTCGTAGATGTCACCCAAGCAAAAAGTGTTATTCGATAGGTTCCTTTTACATAATTAATATCATAAATGTCGTCTATATAATATCCAACATTAATTGTATCAATTTGCTTCTTTTCCTCAAAATTTGCCTTAAGGCTGAATGGTATTAAAAAAAAAATTAAAAAATACTTCATAATTCAATTTCGTGAATAAATTAGATTAAAAAAATTATTATTTGATTAAAATGATGTCCCAGCTGAACAATATCAAATAATTTCAAATTCACAATAGACAAAGAAGGCAATATTTGATTTCATTGATTACCTTTATTTATAAATTGTTGACAATGAAGGTAGGAATTCTCCTCATATTTGGGTTCATATTCTTGATTGGATGTTCTGATACCCAAGAGGTCAAACGTCCCTCAAAATCGACCTATGTTTCACCTACCATTACTTATAAGGGAAAGTTCAGAAAGGGATATGTAAGAAAGCCTGTTAGCACCAACCCAAACGCAATCAGAAACCAATCTAAATCGAGGTACTATTATAAAACCAAAGGAAAATATATGAGGCGTAAGTCTCAGAAAAATTAAGGTAAATTTTAGTAAAAACAGTTGCCAAAAAAACCAATGTCAGAGAAATTATTATTCAAAATATAATATATATTTACAGTATAAAAGTCAATAAATTACATAATCTAAAAATTCAGAAAAATGTGTAAGATTTACTCAAGTAGCTCATCATTTGGTGGCAAAATTGTTGGTTATATGAGTGGCACCAAAATATATTCAAGCTCTTCTTCTTTTGGAGGCAAAATCGTCGGTTATATTGACGGTATGAAAATATACTCTAGCTCTTCTTCTTTTGGAGGCAAAATCGTCGGTTATATAGATAGAAATAAAATTTATTCTAGTAGTTCATCTTTTGGAGGGAAAATCATAGGTTATATAGATGGAAGTAAAATTTATTCTAGTAGTTCATCTTTTGGAGGGAAAATCATAGGTTATGGAGATGGCTGCGGAATAGCTTCATTAGGAGCTGCGGCAATGTTATTGCTGTTTTAACAAAATAAAGTAAAAGAGAATTCTTGAGGCAGGTTAGTAGCATTGAAAAAATTAGTTATCTAATTTTTATTGAAGAATTTACTCTTCTGTCTAGCATGTATAATACCCTATCAGAATCTTCAAATTTCACCTTTAGTGCTTTACTAACGTTAGATAATTTATCTAAATAATTGTAATATATCATGATAGTTTCATTAATTTTCCTTTCACTTAAAGAACTACTAATCTTAAGTGGTTTACCATATAAAATTCGATATACTCTTTGATCAATAATTTGAAAAATTTTTCGATTTTTAAATTTTAAGATTGTCGAAGCCATTGGTAAACCCACGCCTTTTGTATTTAATAATTTAATTAAAATTTTATTTTTAAAGTCTTTATCAATTATTTTTCCGGCTTTTGGGATTTGATTTAATAATGCTATTAACTCATCGTCAAATAGTGAATATCTATCAACTTTCCACAAGACAATTTCATTAATAATTTCTTGATTGAAATCAGAATTGAATTTGTCTAATTTAGTAGTCAAAGAGTTTTGATAATCGAATTCATAATCTAACTTAGTGTCTATTTTAAGATTATCCTTTTCTATTGTTTTTATTCTATTCGACATGACGTAATTGTCATTTAGTTTTTAGATAACCTAACTATAAAATTGAAATCTTCTAATTGTGCACTTTTACCGGTTTTATCAATATCTAATAATCTCCATCCATCTACATATAATTTTTTTAAACTAGTTTCACTTGAATCCATTATACTATTTGTATTTGGATGTACTAGATAAATTGGAGAATCTTCATTAACTAAAGAATATGAAAAGTAGACTCTATGAGTTGATGTAAGCATTTCATTAAGAATCTTCGCTTCTTCTTCCGCTTTTATTCTTGCTCTTTCTTTTCTTTTTTCTTCTTGTATTGCTTCAGCCTTCTTTCTTTCTTCCGCTTTTATTGCCTCAGCCTTCTTTCTTTCTTCCTCTTTTTCTAATCGTTCCGCTTCTATAGCAGCAATTTCTTCTGGTGTTAACTTTTTTTTCTTTTTTGAAAAATAATACAAAATTGCAAAAAATATTAAACCATAAATGATATTATTATTCATAATCTATTTTTCAAATATTAATAAAAAATTGAAACTTTCTAGTTGTGCAGATTGTGAAGTTTTAATAGCATGAGATAATCTCCATCCTGTTTTTATCATGTCTAAGGCAGTAGTAGTTGTTTTTTCATTAACAGAAGCTAATGCGCCGTTGCCAGTTATTTTATAAATTGGTGATGATTCATTCACAAAACTGTGTGAGAAGTAAATTGTAATTTCCATAAAATTAAATTTTAGATTAAAGATTTATTAGATAGTGAATTTAGACAATATTATAATAAATTACAATTTAATCTAATATTAATAAATAAAATTAAATTAGGTGCCTAAGTACATATTTAATTGAAATGCAATTAGTTAGAGAACTATATTGCCGATTTTCCAACTAATTAATTTTTTTTATAATTATATTATTTTAAATTTATATAAACTTAAAATAATATAAGATGTCTGAAAATATAAACAATAATTCAAACCCTATTGATTCAAAAAGTTTGATTAAGGAAAAATATCTAGTTAAAGGAGAAGAAGACAAGTTTACAAAAACTACTGAATATCAAACCTCCTATATCAGTTTTAAGTCAGACTTAGTAGATGATTATTTAAAATCTCTAAGTAAATTTGGCATTGGTGCTGCAATAATTAAATTTACGATCTTATATAGACAAAAAGGAAATGCAAATATACTTCTCGTTGAAGTAAAGATTACTTATTTACCTATTCCAGTTGATATGGTAATATCTAATCCACGTATAATTAAGAATTTAGAAATAATTTTTTTGGTAGATGGTTTACCTATTACATGCAATAAGCAAACCGACCATAATTTTGGAGTTGGAAGCATAGCAGGCATTGGCTATGATGAAACTGCAATATTAGAGTTAGAAATGGATCAACTTATAGCCTTGGTAAATGCTAAAGAAATTGAATTTAGAATGTCAGGGTCAAAAGGAAAATTTATTGAAGAAAAGGTCGATGACCTTCAATTGGCAAGAATAAAAGGTTTTTACAACGCACTATTTGACGAAAATTTTGAGGTAGATTTTTTAATTCAAGCAATTAAAGATCAGGAAACAAAGGACAAGAATGATGAGGCTGAAAGAGAAGCAAAAAAAGCTCAAAAACAAAAAGAAACATCTTCTAATTGCTTTATAGTAACAGCCACAATGGGAGATATAAGTCATCCTGTTGTAAATGATTTTAGAACTTTTAGAGATAATAAACTTTTGACTACCCTAATAGGAACCTACTTAGTAAAATTTTATTATATAATAGGCCCTTTCTTTGCAAAGATTATAAAGCATAATAGTAAAATCAGATCGCTAGTTTTTAATTATTTTATTTTGCCTATACATAAAAAAATTAAACACTAACATTCAACAAACAAACCCTATATGAAAAAATACGGATTTAGCTTCAGCTGGAAAAGAGCCCTCGGTATTACCGGAGTGAAACAAAAAATTGCTAGGCAAACTGGCATACCTACTTCTGTAAATGGTATTGAGCGCAAAATAGGCCGCACAGTTTTGAATACGCTATTTGGTGCAATATTTAAAAGAAAGTAAAAATTATACTATGAAATATATAATTCTCGGAATATTTGTATTGGTTTTTTGTGCCACTTCGGTAAACGCTCAGAAAGTTTATAAGACTTCCTACAAAAGCGATGCCGATAAAATAATCTTTGTTACGGATTATAAGTCGGAGGCTGACATGATTGTTTACGAAACAAAATACAAGAGCGAAGCAAAACCCTATTCTGGCATTTGGTTCTGGACTACCTATAAAAGCGAAGCCGACTGGAAGGTATATTTTACAAAGTATAAGTCGGAGGCTAATTTAAAAATTTACATTACAAAGTACAAAAGTGAAGCTGGGATGAAATAACATTTTTTAAAATTATTTTTTTAAAGATGTTTTTTGGGGACTTTAAAAATTAGATGATAAGTGCCATCACTTTAAAATTACAGGCCAAATTTGAGGCATAAAAATCTATACAAATCGATTTTAGTCTTTGAGTAGTAAGCGGCTTTATGCTTCTGTACCCCAATTTTCGGGCGATTATTATTATAAAATAATTACCTAGGGTGATCATTGCAACATCACTTTTACTACCCAAATTGGTAATTTGTTCTCAGGTGAAGTCGATGATTTGTAATGAGTTACATTTTCATAAAACGGAAATTAACAGATTTGACCCAATTTGAGGGGGTGTTTACCTCATATCAATTTCTAGTTACCCTTATTCTTTAATCAAATAAATAGTGGTTCTTTTTTCTAATTTTTTCAGATCTAATAAAAAGTAATGAGAAATAATTACTATATTGAAAGTAAAAGAAGAATCATTTTAAAGATAATGTGGAGTCCAGAAACCACTTAAAAACGGGGCAGATTCCGAAAAGCCATAAGAGTAGGAAAATTAAAATCAACTTTATGATTAAAAAATTAAAAAGCTTGTTTGCACAAAAGAAAATTGTAGCAACAGCAAAAAAAATTAAATCTGGTTACAGTGCTGGAGCAGCGGATGGTAGTAGCTCTGGACAATGGCGTAAAGTTTAAAAAATGCCATATTTATGCTTAGATTTCATAGAATACCTTATTGGGATGGTTCTCATTGTTGGGAAATAAGTCCTTTGACTGGTTCACTATTGAAGTCTAAGCATAATTTTGCAACTAAAAAAGTTTTTACAAAAAAAATTGAAAACTCAATTTATTATATAAACAACCCATATGAAATTGTATGGGAGCCTAACAAGGAAAATCTAATAATTAATGAGGATTTATTTTTAAAAATAAAATCTTTCAATAAAAAAATATTTACAATTAGTAATAGTCAATTCATAAGATCAATACTTTATTCTTATTTTCAATATAAAGTTTTCGAAAAAACTAAAGATGCTTTCAATTACATTGCAGATTTAGAAGATCACAAATATGGTAGTGAAAATTGTTTTCAAAGAACTTTATTAGCAGCTAAAACTTCAAAAACATTCAAAAAAGATGGGGTACTTTTTATTGGTGCAGAATTATCTTCATTAAATATGCATGCATGGATAATTGAAAATAATTCTCAGCCCGATTTTGAAGATAGGGCATGGATAAATTATAGACCACTTCTTGCCATAACATTTTGATATGACCTTTGAAAATAATACAGATAAAATTTTATATTATAGCAAGCATTATAATGAAATAATTTCTGATGAAATAGCAATTATACAAGCAAGCTCATTAACAATAAATGCTTATAATAATTTTATTGAAAATGGTTTATATACACTTCGACATCCAGGGAGATATAAATACTTTGAAGGATTAGCAGCAATACCACCAAAAACAAGAATTTCATTAAGTAGTGACCATTATGAAATAATATCAAATATTTCAAATTATTTAATTAAGGACACATATACAATAAAAGATTTATTAGAAAATGTTGAATTTATAATTAATAATTTTAGAAATAAAAAAATAGCAGTTGAATTAAGTGGTGGTTTAGACTCTTCCCTTGTCATTGAGGCATTATTAAAATATAATATTGAACCGATTTTAATTGGTTTCTCTTCCGATCTTTTTGAATTTAGAACGGAAAGAATAATTCAAGAACACTATAAAAATAAAGTTACAAATTCAATCTTATTGCGTTATGAAGATCATTTTGCATTTGGAAATTTGAAAGAGACACCATTACATCCTATACCAGTTTCTGAATCTCATTTTTATAAAAGACATAAAACTGTAGCTGAATTAGCAAAGAAATTAGGTGTTGATATTGTTTTTAGTGGCGAGGCAGGTGATCAACTTTTAAGTTCATCGTTAAACCTACCTTTTAATAACGAAATTCCTTTACAATTTGGATATTGGTGCTTAGCAGAACATTGGACTAATCAATATGTATATAAAAACTTAGATATTGAATATATATCCGCAATAGCACTTGGGAAATTGCCTTCTATCATTTTATCATTGAGAAATATGCAAAATGATGACCCGATGAAACTTTGGGCAAGAAAAACTTTTAAGAAATGTTTACCTATTGAATTAAGTGGATTTGCTTATACGGCATTTCATAATGCTTGGGTATCAAATGGTTTAATTATTGCATCTGAAGATATAGAGGAAATATGCGAATATTCTTATAATAGAAATAAAATAAATAGCTTAGGGCCGGACTTAATGAAAAGGAAAGCAATCGAATATGGATCACAAAATGAATTAGAAAAAAAAGAATTTCTTTCTAATCTGGCTTATTCCACATGGCTTTTTTCTTTAAAAATGAACAAATTAATATAAATAATATTTAATGTCAAAAATAAATATTAATATTTTCGAAGATGATACACTTATTTCTGAAGAAATTAGTCAAGTAAAAACATCAAAGAAAATTGAGTACATAGAAATAAATAATGCATATGTAGTTATTGAGAACGAAAATACAATAGTATATACTAATGATATTGTAAATCAAAACGATATTTCATATATAAAATTTAGACCAAAGAAATATATGGATGATAAAAATAATTTTAATAAAAGTATTGAAATTGAAAAATGTATATTACTAAACACATATTTTCCAAATATTTTTTACCATTGGATTTATGATATAATACCTCAGTTAATAATAAATGATATTTCTGAAAATACCATATGTATAACATTGCCATTAAAATTTAGTTTTCAAATTGATTCATTGAGATACTTTGCACCTAATAGTAAAATCTATTCAGATGAAGGAATTTATAAAATAAATAAATTATTAATTTCATACCCAACTACATCTTTATTAATGCCTAAAGAATTTGTTTTTGATTTTTTTAGAAAAAAAGAGTCATTCACAAATAATTTATATTCTAATATTTACATTTCAAGAAAAAAGGGGTTTAAAAGAAGAATTTTAAATGAAAGCAGCTTAATAAAATATTTAAAATCTATTGATTTTAAAGTTTATGCTCTAGAAGATATTACTTTCACAGAGCAAATAAATATTTTTAAAAGCGCCAAATTCATTATTTCAGCACATGGATCAGGTCTTACAAATATTATATTCAGTAGTCCTTTGTGCAATATTATAGAGATTTATGGACCAGGTTGTGGAGAACGTTGCTTTGCTAAAATTGCACATAAATTGGGAATTAATTATAGTGCCTTAAAGATTAAAGATTTAGCATACGTAAATATTTTTGAAAAAATATTTTATGAATTTTTCCCAAACAAAAACCCGTATCATTTTAGAATTAATATAAGTTTATTGCATAATTTTTTAAATACTTTCAGACTTAAAAATAATATAATCTTAAAATAAATTATTAAAATGGCATTTAAAATTATATTTGGAGATATTCATGGATGTCCAAAAGCAACAAAAAAAGCAATCGAAATTGCGGAATATAAAAATATTCAAACAATATTTTTAGGTGACTACATTGATAGAGGTCCAGATTCAGTAACAACAATTGATGAAATAATTAAAATATCTGAGGATGGAAATTATTGTGGAGCTTAATTAAATTTTAATAGCTTTAAATTATAAGCTGCAATTATATTTCTATTTGCGATTACCTGATATTCTTCTAGCACTTTTTTATAAATAACTGATTTAGATTCATTTATATACTTGGATACAATACTACTGAACGCATTATTTGATTCATCAATGATATCATCTTCCACTAAAGGTAGTTGACAATATACCACCTCAAGAAATTCAGAGATAAACATTCCTGTGTAAAAGCCTTTTAAATTGTATCGTTCTACGAATTTATTGGCATGACACCATATATATATGTTTTCTTCTCTTTCAGCAAGTAAACTTATTAAACTACTATCTACAATTAATGAATTATCGGTTTCAAACTGCCCTACCGAAAATAAGCCATCTGGACTGCCATGGCCCAACATGAGAACTCTCTCATGTATTTTAATTTGTTCTGCAACATCTTTTTTAGTGAACCCCTTTCTTAAAACTGTTTTATCCTCGATAGTTTGATAAATAGGGCAAAGAAAGTCAGTACTTGAATCTTCTGCGTGAATGACTAATGTTTTGATATGGATAGTTTTTATTTTTCAAAGACAAATCTGAGGCCAACTTAAAAATTTATATTACTAAGTACAAAAGCGAAGCTGGAATGAAATAGGCTTTTTGAAATTAATCTTTTTGGTATTTCTTTAAAAAGTTAATTAAATACTCTTTTGCTTCTTTTTTGTCAATGATATTAAACGAAGGCGCTATTCCTTTTTCAACACATTTAACATACTCATTTAGTAATTTTTCATAAGCCTCATTAATGATTATAGCATTTAGATCCCTAATAAAAAGACTTATATTAAGTTCATAATGAGACTCTACAAACATATTTTTTGTATAAATATTTCTATTTTCTTGATTGATAAAATCTTTCATAAGTAATTATACTATTTATAATGTTTCTGCTCTATTAGAATAATTAAAAGTTATTCAGGCTTTTAAGCAATACCCAAATACCCGGTCATTAAAACTAACGGTTTTTTAAAAATAAACCTTTATTTTTGTCAAATAGTTAGTTTTACAATCTAAGCCCTAATTCTTGTTAGTATTTGTTTAAACATTGAAATTGTGCGAAACTTTTTTTTAAAGAAAAAAGTTTCGCACATCTGCATAAATTAACATTTGAGACCTCAAATTTTCGAAATAAGTATCTCACTTTTGTCCCCCTCCAAAATTTTAAAGCAAATTAATTACGGTTTGCTTTAATAGGCTTCAAAGTAGTAAAACCTGAATCTATGACAAATAAAGAAACCTCAAAAGAGCTACTATCTGCTATTCAAAAAATTGTAAGTGAGACAAAGGGGCAGTGTCTAAACGAAGAGTTAATAGCTGAATTAGAACTAATTACAAAGCCTATTACCGAATTTTATGAAATAACTAGTTTTCAAGCACTTGTGTTTTCGATTTACTTGGAATGTGGCCTAAGAGATATAGATGTTGATACAGAAAAGCTTATAGACTATTATGGAAGAAATATGTGCGTAATGGCAGATGTTAATGAGGCTGTTGATCAACTACTTGAGAAGAAATTAGTCTATATACGTAGGCACGATTACACAGCCAGCAGAAAGAAATCATTCAATAAAACTATAGCTGCTAAAGATAAGGTCCTAGACGCGTTAATGAAGGGAGATAAAACACTACTAGAAATTACCAAAGTCACTAATTTCTACTCTTTACTTACCGAAGTAAGAGAGCTATTAGTAAAACGAATAGATGGCTCAATTACAACCTATGAATTAGGCACCGAAGTAAGGGGCATTCTAGATCATCATAAGGCGTTCCCAGAGGTAGAATGGTTATTATCTATTGAAGGACTAGACAACTATGATATTTGCTTAGCTTTAGACCTTACAATAGAACACGTAGAAGGCGCAGACGAGATTGATTTTGATAAGTTAATTAAAGAAGTCTTTTCCGATGTACAAGATAGAGTAAAGTATAAAAGAAAAATTAAAGAAAACCAGTGCCCATTAGTACTAAATGATATTATTGAGTTTACCGACTCTGGTTTTTCATTTTTAAACTATATAAGACTTACCGATTCCACAATGGACATATTCTTAGGCGGTTATAAAGACAGCGTAAAAAAAGATTTTAAACCTAAAATGGGAAATTTAATTTCTCCAGATAAAATTGAATGGGAAAAACTTTATTACAACCCAGCGGAAAGAGAACAAATTGAAACCCTTACAACAGCGCTTGACGATACTAATTACAAAGACTTAATAGAAAGAATGAAAATGCAGGGAATGAAAGCAGGCTTTAGTGTTCTACTTTATGGTTATCCTGGAACTGGAAAAACATCTTCAGTCAAACAAATTGCAAAAACAACAGGAAGAAGTATTTACATGGTTGAAATTGATAAAATACAAAGTAAGTGGGTAGGAGAAAGTGAAAAA
>Ga0102921_1000469_pt1 | contig 14113 bp, 36 predicted proteins | sample Colrivmeta156802_FD_78205 | JGI IMG/M metagenome (GOLD analysis project Ga0102921, IMG submission 78205) | Estuarine microbial communities from the Columbia River estuary - metaG 1568-02 | ecosystem: Environmental > Aquatic > Marine > Intertidal zone > Estuary | place: USA: Columbia River...
AAATGGTTTAAAGATGCAGGAATGGAATTAATTGCACAGGCATTCACCCTCCTTGGCTTCTTTATTGCATGGTTAACATTAACTGGATCAGCCAGAGATATAGTTGGAATTGCCGTACTGGCAACTACAGTTATTTGGCTAATAACAATCCCGTTAAGAAAGGATAAATAATGGCAAAAGCGTATATAGAAGAGCCAACACAGGTTGGAAGCGGAGCAATTGCAAGCATAAATAATATATTTATGAGAATTGTTGCTGTATTTGCAGCATCAGGACTTTCAGTGATTGGAGCAGGAGCAGTGGTTGGAATTGAAACCTACAAGGCTGTGATCCTTGCTGGAACATTAGGCGTTGCAACTGTTGTTGAAAAGCTAGCCCGTGGATTCCTAGATGATGGAAAGCTTACCGTTGCTGAGATCAATGCAGCTTTTTCAGCAGTAGATAAAAAAGCGGCTAAGTGATATAATTTACTTATGAACACCTATACAGTCAAATTAAATGTAGAGCTAGAGGTACAAGCCTTTAATGAAACAGATGCAAAAGACTATGTATCAGATATATTCAATGTAGATGAAGAGATTAAGGGTGTCAATATAGTAAAGATTATTCAGAAATGAATAACCCAGATAAAGAAATTACCCCTGCTGATATGCAGCAGATATTTGGATACTTAATAGATCCAGTTATACTAGAGATAGACAAAGAGATAGAGGATTTAAAAATCCCAGATGGAGATATTTTCTTATAAAATATCGTTGACAGAGCCGTAGTTTTTACTGTATAATAATACATAGAAACTACGGTTTCTGCTTTTTGGCCCTTAGCTCAGCGGCAGAGCGGGAAGCTGTTAACTTCTAGGTCCCTGGTTCGATCCCAGGAGGGCCAGCAAGATCATCTAGGCGGACTTACTAGATAGGAAAGAAATGCTTAATCTTACACTAAAGGGTGTAGAGGTCTTCATGGAAAGATCAAAGCATAGCAAGCAAGATTCATATTGGGAAAACTATGACTTACTAATATGGAAAAAAGATCCAGGCGGCTTTACAAATGTAAAGGGAATGTTTCGAAAAGATTCATGGGGTATTACAGAGAGAATACCAGTAAACGAAAACGGAATTTGGAAGTTGCCTAAGCATTATGTCAAATATTTTAAATGAACTTGGCGTAGATGAAGATGACCTTGACTGGTATCATCTAGCAGCATGCAGAGGCCTTGATACAAATTTATTTTATGATAAGTATGAAGCTGATCCAAATATAGCAAAGAGCATTGATGAAGCATGCCTTAGTTGTCCAGTTTCAAAAATGTGTTATGAGTTTGGTGTCAGCAACAGTGAGCAGGGAGTATGGGGCGGAATATATTTAAACACGGGAGAAGTAGACAGGCCAAGAAATGTACATAAGACACAGGAAGTATGGAAAAGGATAAAGGCTAAAAATGGAATTCATAAATAAAGATAAAGACCATTTTAAACATGGTATAAATCTTTGGAATGGTGAGCCAAATAAGCCTGTATTTTACACAAAAGAAATGTCATCAAAGATAAGAGAATTAAAAAAGCCAGTACCAGATCTTATGTTGGACATAGTTCAGTACCCAGAGTTTTTAGCAGTAAGACTATATGAAGATAATTTTGTTCAATATGAAGGAATCAAAAAAGAACAAGTAATAGATTATGTTGGAAAAGTTAAAAAGCTAATCGAATCTTACGGAGTAAGATGCGAACTTGAAGGGGTACCAAGTGCGAGAATACTACGAAGTAATTAATATAGTCTTTATTCATGAGTTAAGACTATGGGGCACATGTGACTCACTTGGCCTATATGCATCAAAAATCAAATACCAAAAAGATGGTATTGAATATGAAGAAATGCTAGATAATGAGGAGTTTACAGTAATGGAAGAAATCGTTATAGAGCATCAAGAGGAAGATAACTAATGGAAAAAATATTGTGCTATTGCTGCAATAAAACAAAAAATAAGCTTAATCTAAAGAAGTCTACATTAATTCCAATTAATTTATTTATGTGTGAATCATGTATTTCTTCTAAGTTTGAGCCTAGGTGGGTTATTATTTTGGCTGGCAGACAGCTAGGATCTGACTCAGTTAAAGAGTTTATAATTAAGAAACGGTATTGTGGAGCAGATATTGCTGCATCAGAACTATTAGTTTAAAGTTTATTTTAGGGTATAATTAACGTATATGGATACAACTGCCCTAATATTAACTATAGCAGCATCACTATTGAGCGGATTAGCGACAGGTGTAGTTGCTAATTTTAGGGACCACAAAAAAGAAATTAAGCGTAGGGTTGAGAAAGAACAAGATAACCTTAAGCTTGATTTAAAGGATCTCCAGATTAAATTGTATAAGGTTGAAAAAGACCTAGACGACTGGAAGGCTAAGTATTACGAAGCCCTTCAAGAACTAATTGAAGTTAAGGGTGAATTAGAGGAAACTCTAATTAGATTAACACATATCGCTCATCACGAGGACTAGCGTTTCGAATTTATATTTAGTATACTAGGAATATGACCTGCATAGTTGCCATTGCCCAAAACGGTGTCGTTTACATGGGATCTGATCACGCCGCCTCAGACGATAAGTCTGGATGGATACTTTCACGCAAAGAGCCAAAGTGTTTTAAGGTTGGCCAATACGCTGTTGCATTTACTGACTCATTTAGAATGGGGCAGATACTTCAATACATGTGGACCCCACCAAAGTATACACCAACAAAAACTAACTCAGGTTTAGATAAGTTTATGAGAACTAAGTTTATTGATTCAGTTAAGACTGCATTTAAAGAAAACGGATACGGAAGTATTGGGTCATCATCTGAAGAGGACACGGGTGGAATATTTATTGTTGGTTTATGTGGAAGAATTTTTACAATAGACGAAGACTTTCACGTAGGTGAGAATGTTGTGAATTACATGGCAGAAGGAAGTGGTGGCCAAATAGCTTTAGGAGCATTGCATGCCACAAAACATCAAAAGAACCCTAGACTACGCATTAAGGCAGCATTAGAAGCAGCAACTGAATTTAATATGAGCGTGGCAGCCCCCTATACATACATTCAAGTTTAATGTATAATGATACTATGAAGTGGTTACTACTTGTATCTATATTGGCATGCGTGGCTACCTACTGGGTCATGAAAATAAAAACAAACATTAGCTTATTTCTTGATAACTATGAGATAGCCATTATAGACAAAGAAGATGTAGAGCGCACTGGTAGACATACAAACGACATTTTAGAGTTGCGTCCAGAAAGTTATGACAAGTCTATTGATTTGAGAGGTACACCAACTCATTTATGCCCATGTGGATCAAACATATGGAACTTAAAAGTAATCTTTGAAGATTTTGAAATTGCTACATATTTCCTAGATATGGAATGTGTAAGCTGTGGTAGTGTTGCTACGGCACCTACCCCTGTAGACAGAATGGGAACGGAAGAATGAGAAAGTCAGAAAGATTAAGACTGCTTGAAATGCAAGTTGTACGACTTGAGATGATGGTAGAACTATATACTCAAACACTATCTAATCTATTAGAATCACAAGGGCTATCTGCACCTACACAGCTTGACGCTGGTAAATGGTACAAGGCAAAACTAGACCAATTAGATAAAGAATAGGTATTGACATCCTGCTTTTATTTAGTAGAATGTACCTATGAATAAAAAAATAACTACGGCTTTTGTAGCCTTACTACTTGTTGTTCCAACAGCATCACATGCTGCATTAAAGAACACATCGCTTGAACCAACGTTAGCAATCCTAGATACTGCGATTGACACATCCTTGCCATCATTTAAGGGCAAGATTATTCAAGAAGTTTGTCTTTTAGAGCGTGGCCCATGTCCAAATGGTAGCACTTATATGGAGGGTCCAGGGGCTGCATCAATGCCTGCTAACTTCATTACTAAAAATGGTTTTGATCACGGTACACAAATGACATACCTTGCTTTAGCAAATAACCCTAACATGAAGGTTTTGTTTATTAGAATTATTGGCAACAATCCAGATGGTATCCGTCAGGTTGCAACAGAGGCTGCTGTATATAATGCTTTGCAATGGGTTATTGATAATAAGGATAAGTATAATATTAAAGCAGTAACAATGGCACAAGCATCAAGCAACTGGGTTGCTGGATCAGATTATTGCCCAAAGACTCCAATTACTCAATCAAAGATCCAAACACTTGTTGCAAGCAACATTCCAGTATTTTTACCAGCAGGAAATGACTTTAACTATGAAAAGTTGCGTTGGCCTGCTTGCTTGCCAGAATCAATCGCAGTTGGAGCAACAATGCCAACTAAAGCAGTGGCAGTGTACACAAACTATGATCCAAAACTAATTGATTTCTTTGCACTTGGAACTACAACAACGTATGGTCCAGGAAATGTAAAGTTACCAATTGCAGGAACATCAGCATCAATTCAAGCTGCTGCTGCATCATGGATTGCTGTATCTTCTGCTAAACCATCTTTAACATACAATCAGGTATATGACTTGATTTCTAAAACTTCTACGCCTACAAGTAATTCAAAAATTAAGGGCGGTAAGTTGATTAATCTAGAGGGAGCACTAAATGGCTGAACAACAAATGACAATTCTTGAAGGAATTATTTCAGATTTAGGTAATGAGTTGTATCAGAAATGGTATAACGCTGCCGAAGAAGATCAAAAGACAGAAGAGATGTCAAAGGCTTTAAGAGAGAATGCTACACAAACTACTCTTTGGGTTATTCAAGAATTTATGAATAGATTCAACGAAGCAGCAGAATCACTAAAGGATAAGTAATTTGATCGTAACAGATAATTCCTTTGGTGAAGTAGTATCAACAAATGATTTAGTTTTGGTTGATTTTTGGGCTGAATGGTGTGGGCCTTGTAAAAAGCTTTCACCGATCCTGGATGAGATATCAAATGAGACTGGATTACTCGTTGGTAAGTTAAATGTTGATGAGAATCCTAAAAAAATGCAGGAATACTCTGTACATTCAATACCAACTATGGTATTATTTAAGTCTGGTCAACCAGTTAAAACGATTGTTGGGGCAAAGCCTAAGCATGTTTTAGTAAAGGAGTTGGCCGAATGGATGATCTAGAATATGATGAAGCCTACACTAACCATGTAGAGTTTGAAATATGGCTTAAAAATGGTTACGATAGAGGCTGGATATCAGATGTATTTTGTAATACACATGACGGACCACCATTAACAGAAGAAGAAGCACAAGAATGGGATGAAGGCGGAGATCCGTGTTCTTACCATGTAAAAGTAATAGAACTAAACTAATATTCTGCGCTCATCAAGAGGCAGAGGAAATAAGGAGAATAAATTAAATGAACTCATTTAAGAAAATCGCACTAGCCATGGTTGCAGCCATGACTTTGGGCACAATCGTAGCAACACCTGCAAGTGCTGCTGTAATGACAGTCGCTGTATCGTTGGACGGAACGGCTAATACAACCGCTTCTGCTATTGCTACACCTGCTGCATTACCAGTCCCTGCAGATAACACAGTTGACGCTGCTGACGCACTAAGGTTCGTCGCAACAGTTGACACAGGAACAAATGTTTCTGTAGTAGCAACAAACGCAACAATCGTGTCTGCACTACACACATCTGCTGCACCAGTAGGAGCATCGTCAGGATCAGCATCTTTGACAATTGCAACTGGTACAGGAACAACCGCAACATTTTGGGTCTACACAAAGACTACAGCAATTGGAACAGTAACTGTTACAAACCAGGGAACAACCTTTACATACTATGTACAGGGAACTGCTGGTAAGATTAATAACCTAACAGTAGCTGCACCTGCAACTGGTGCTGCTGGAACAAAGCAGGAAATCACAGTTACAGCAACAGACGTATTTGGAAACAAGGTTTCTGGAAAGTCTCTTACTGCAACAGTATTTGCTGCAACAGCAACACTTGATACAGCAACAGCTACAACTGGTGCTACACTTTCAGACTTTGGAGTTGCAAAGTTTAATGCAACACTACCAGCAACTGGATCACGCACACTTATTACATTCGCTCCAACAACATCAACAGATGCAACATCTGCAGACGTAGTTGGTTTGACTGCTCGCACACTTGCACCGTTTGCAGAAATTGCAGTTCGTGATCTAGTATCAGAACTTGCTGCTGAGAAGGCTGCAAAGGATGCAGCACTTGCTGCTAAGGCAATTTCAGATGCTGCAGTCGTAAAGGCTGCTGCAGATGCTGCTGCTGCTAAGGTTGCATCAGATGCTGCACTTGCAGCAGAGAAGGCTGCTTCTGCAAAGGCTCTTGCTGATGCTAAGGCTGCTTCTGACAAGGTTATCCTTGATAAGGATGCACAGATTGCTAAGTTAACAGCAGATAATGCTGCAGCTCTTAAGGCAATCAAGGATTCATTTAATGCACTTGCAAAGAAGTGGAATGCAAAGAATCCAAAGGCTAAAGTAACACTTCTTAAGTAAGTGATAGCACTCTAGCAAATGCTTTACGAAAGGCTGGGGATAATGTATAATTATGTTATCTCCAGCCTTTACCCTAACAGAAAGAATTAAATGAAAAAAGAAAAAGGACCAATCAATGTATACTGGGCTCCAAATTCAGTAGCAGAGGATGACGGTGCTATTGGAAACTGGAATATGCTTTATGAAGATCCAGTAAACGTTTTTAAGTATTGGACTCAGTTTGATATTAAAAGCAAGACAAAAGAGGGAGACTCTTTTATTAAATGTCCTGCATTTAAAAACCTATCTAAAAATATATATGCTTGGAATTGGCCAATAGACTCAAGCTACGAATATGAAGCACTTTCTACAGATGTTAATCAGATTAAGATTACTCCATTAACTGAACACTATATAGCCTGCTACCCACCAAGAGACCAAACTATGTCAGTTGGTCCAAGTATTGAGTTTTCTTATAGGCTTCATATGTTTGCGGAAGAGCCAGTAGAAGTAATGCTAACTAGCCCATATCTTCAACAAGTTGAGTATCTAAAGCATTGGTTTTTAACAAGCGGTCAGTTTGATATAGGACAATGGTTTAGAACACTTAATGTTGAGATCCAGCTTGCAGCTAATAAGGGTGAGCTGCATATTAAAAAAGGTGAGCCAATATTTTATGTTAACTTTTTAACTGATAGAAAAATAAATCTTAAAAGATTTGAGTTGACTAAAGAAATCGATACGTATTCAAGAAAATGTATTAATGCCAAACACATGTTTGGGTACAAGATGCCGCTTTCTGAATCGTATGCGATATTTAATAAATCAAGAACAAGAGATATATTGTTAAAAAAGATTAAAGAAAATTTAATATAATGGACGACCTAGGCTTATACTTAGATGAAAAGCTTAGACGTCAAATAGCTGATGAAATAAGACATTTAGAACTTCCTCCAGAGTGGAGACCAAGCGAAGTAATAAGATATATAGTTAGGATAATAGAAAAAAATAATGGGCAAACACCTAGATAAAATACAAAAGGCGCTAGAGCAGCGCATTGCAGCAACACCAAATGGGGCAGGATACAAGAAGCCTGGGTCTATGAATAAGAAGAAAACAGGATATAGGGGCCAGAAAGCCAAGGGTCCATCTAAGTAATGTTTAATGATGTATGTGAATTTGGAAACTGCAAGAACAGGGCTACAAGGCTAGCTGCCAAAGCAGAGGGCGGGATCATAGATATATGCGATACCTGCTGGCATGCTAACTACAGATCTTAATCAACTAAATGCTATAATAGACCTATAGATGGATTTCTAGAACCATCTAAATAACAAACCTATAGGAGTAATAAAATGTCAGACGGACAAAATTTAACAGGGTTTAACGAAGTTAAGCCAGTAACAAACACATCATGGAATGGCGAGCAATACGCTGCAGATCCTGCATCAGCTTTCCCATCAACAGATAAGTCAACACAAGACGGATCTGGCGTTGGAAATAACGGTAAGTAATAATGTGCATTGAATGTGGATGCAACATATTCGGAGTTGCCGATCTTGCGCCAGCAACTATTGTTGATGCGTCAAGAGATGGTGAATCAGGTCTAACTTTAGACATGACATCAACACCAGAGCAGACAAGACAATTCATTAATGAGTAATTTTCAAAAAGAAGATGGAACTGGAATGACTACTCCACCAGCAGCAGGAGCTGCATCGGGTGCAGTAACAAGCAGAGAAACCCCTAAGCGTTACCCAAGACAAGGTTTAAAGATTGATACCAATAAGCATGGTATTCGTAGAGAAACAAATCTTAATCAACAACCTAAAAAGGGAAGACCTAAGAAGGTATAATTAAATAATAATATGGCCTCAGAAATGGGGCCATATTATTTTAAGGATTATTATGTGTAAAAATTGTGGTAACTGTTCAGCAGAACACGGCGGAAGAACAATAGATGATGCGATAGATGAAACGTTAGACTCATCAATATAAACTTAAATAGGGTATAATTAATCCTATGCTTAATAAAATAATTGTTGCTATCATGGTTGCATTGCTATCCATCAACCTTTATTCCTGGCATAAATTAACTACAGAAAATCAAAAAGAGATTAAAAGGATAAATTCCGTTCTTGAGCAATGCAATAATAGCTCAAAGTAACCCCTTGTCAGTGCCTGACTTATTTGGTACAATAGTATAGTATGGGCAATCCTAGGTATATGAATGAAGCCTGGCTACGTGATCAATATGTGGCTCAGGAAAGAAGCATAGAGGATATAGCTCAAGATTGCAAAGTAACACAGGCAACCATCATAAGATGGCTTGATGAATATCGTATTTACAGAAATTGGCGGAGATTGATGTGAGTAAAGAACCAAAGATTATGCGTATGGATTGGCGTTCATTAGGATATTGGCCTGTATATAAAGATGGAAAGCTTACATGGGAAAAGGATCCAAAGAATGATTGATTGGTTAGTTAATAGAATATTTCGGTGGGATCCACTAAGAAAAGCTATATTTGATGAAGTAAGATTATATCAGTCTGTAGATAGATCAATGTGGGAATACGAAAAAGAAGGTCCATCTAATCTAACATGGTCTGAAGGCGATAAATGGTACGGATGGACATACAATAGTAACGCTAAGCGTTATTACTTTGATGATATTGGTAATGAATCATTGATGGGCTTATGGGAAGATCAATGGGCAAGAGAAGAAGCGGAATCTAAATGATGTGGTCATATGTTTTAGCAGCAATTGGCGTCACAGGCATATTCTTTGTAGGACGTAAGACAATATGGGGATGGCTAGTACTATTATTAAATGAATGTATCTGGATTGCATATGCATTAGCAACAGATCAATACGGATTTATCTTAATGGCTACGGCATATTCAGCTGTATACATTAAATCTTATCTCGCATGGAGACAAGAAGCAGCAAAAGGGATTTGGATATGAAGAATCTAATTAAGTCTATTGTATGTCGATTTAAAGATCATGTGTTGGTTGCAGCAGGTTCATGCCCGTTTACTGGCAGAACTTATCAGCATTGCACACGTTGCATGGCCATGATCCCCGTAGAGGAGTTAGCATGATTTGTGGTCATTGCAAACAAAAGTCGGCAGACCTAGAGCTATTTGAAAGAAACAACTATGCCGCTTATACATGTCCAAGGTGCGTTAATTTCTTTAATAGTTTTGATAGAGTCCTAAAAGAGGACGGCGAACTAATAGATAGACTAAAAGACTAATGTCTAGTTGTCCTATATGCTATTGCACAGTAGAAGAGAAGTTTATGTCTATGCATATTATGTGGCATGATGAAAATGATCCACAAGAACAAGAGCCTGTTGATAACTATCAACCTATAGACAGGGTTGAGTATGAGTTATGAGCAGGATGCTTGGACTAAAGCTTATTTAGAATCAGTTAGACAGAGAAACAAAGATAGATTAAGTAAATGTTTTATCTGTAAAAAGCAGTCAACTACAATTACTGCTATATTACATAAAGTATTACCTGTATGTGATATACATAATATTGATCGCAATTAGTGAAGCAAAAAGTGCGGCGGAAAGTAGAGACCATTCAGTCACTACGTGACCTTAAATTATAGAAATGATACAATAGGAACATGAGCGAAAAGACAGGATATAAGCCAACTTCAGGAATGCAGTCTGCTGCACGTAGAGCAATTAAGCTCAAGGAGCAGGGTAAGGCAAATGGTGCAGGAACTGCTGTAGGCTGGACAAGAGCTGGTCAATTAGCAAGAGGTGAATCCTTAAGCCTATCTACGGTTAAGCGTATGTATTCTTTTTTCTCTCGCCATGAAGTAGATAAAAAAGGCAAAGATTGGGATAATGCAGAGAACCCTTCAAATGGTAAGATTATGTGGCTTGCTTGGGGCGGGGATGCAGGATTCTCCTGGTCTAGAAAAATTGTTGAAAGAGAGAAGAATATGAAGAAGTCAGCAGAACTAAATGAATTTGTAGAAGAGATCAAGGATATTCTTGATGATTTAGTCAACCCAATTACTAAAACAGTTAGCATTGAAATTGAAGAAGATGATATGGAAGATGATACAGAAGACACTGCAGGATGCGATTGTGAAGGTTGCATGGAGTGTAAGGCAAATGGCGGATGCGATATGAAGAAGTGTAAAGGACATAAGGAAATGGCTAAGTCTGAAGAACTATCAGATGAAGAGATTTCAAAGAACTATGTCTCTGATAATGAAGAAGAGGACAACTGGGATAACATGCAGAAGGCTTGCTGGGCTGGATACAAGCAGGTAGGCATGAAGGATAAGAATGGTAAGCAAGTACCTAACTGTGTCCCAATTAAGAAGTCCCTATTTGGCACAGAAGGACCACAAACCCTAATCCCAAGAAACAAGTAATATGGGAATTCTAGACAATCTAGAAGCTTATATTGAGTTTGAGCCAACCTACAAGGTGGCTTGCTCAACATGTAATAAACTATTCGTTAAATCAACAGATGAACCATTTATCTGCTTGCTCTGTTCGCAATAAAGAGGGCGGGAACCAATGGCATATAGCAGATTCTATGATAGCCATATATACATATATCCAAGTACAGAAGGATATATTACATGTGCTGGATGCTGGTTAAATAAAGATAAGTCTGGTTTAAGTATATTTCCCAATAGTACCAATATAACTAATGATGATCAATTAAGAGATCATCTGGAAGCTCATTCCAAAGCTGGTCATAGTATGCCAGAGAACTTGCTCCAAGAGATACTGGCTGATCCAGACAGATATGGAGCTATATCCTAATATCCCCCCGCCTCTAAAAGTGTCTAAAAACCCCCTTAGAAGGCTTTTTCTATGGAGTAAAGTGGAGTAATGTGGAGTAAAATGGTTATAGATAAGTCGACAATTACTATAGTTATATATAGTTAATTATATCTATGTAATTGAGCTTCCTTATAAGATGCCCGTAATGTCCAATTTGCTCCATTTGAGCATATAGACACATGGCATATTTTCAGGGATTTGTCAATAGCCCTCGTAAATAGCATATTTTGCCCACATTGTCAAGCATTTTTTCATATAAAATTCTGACAAATTCTGGGTATATTATGCTAGATTATATATATGTTTTATATCATTCTATATCTATTTGTCGACATTTCTACAAATTTCAGGGATTTTTTAGATGCTGTCGTAAATAGGAAATTTTGCCCACATGTCCACACACAAAAAATCCACAGGCTGTGGATAACCTGTGGATAATTTGGGCACATATACTAACCAACTAAGTATATGTTTGCCATATCTGAGTAATACTTAGATCTAATACAATCTGTTCGTTCAGATATATTATTTAGGAAGCTTGATGTTTTCCCATATGTAAGTCTTGTTTAATTTATCTAATGTCTTGCTTAGTTCATTTGCTAGAAAGAGTCCTTCTGAGGATGTATTGCTATTATATATACCAGATGGGGTAAGTTCATCTTCATGTCGTCTCCCGCCCCATTTAATGATCTGGGCAACGAGTTCCATGATACGGTCAGTGGTGTAATATGGCTGGTCTGTGATGTAACGGGCCAAGCTGGCTGCATTGAACCAATGGTCTTCTGTTAGATTAACTAATTGTTCTGCTACTTTTTGTTCAGGTGTCTTCATGTGCTCCGCCTTTCGTGACCTGTTAGTATATCAAAAATAGGGAGGGGTGGCAAGCACGTGCTCAACCACCCCTCGTTCTATGTGGTTACTTGGCCTTGTTGGCCTTTTCATCTGTGAAGGTTACGCCCTTACTTACAGCTTCCTGGAGAGCTACCTTGGCTGCTCCTGAGAAACGTCCACGTACACCTACTGTGATGCCCTGCTGCTTTAGATATTCACGCTTTGTTGTCATTTGGTTTTATCCTTTCGAGATAAGTTATTTTGGTTAAGTATATCAAATTTTCAGGGGTTTGTAAAGACCCTCGTAAACCAGGCAATTTGCCCTTAGTTTAAATTTTTTTGCTCCATCCGATCTCTAATTAGTTTAGAGATAAGATTGTGAGCTTCGATGTTTTCTGTTTCAGATCCTCCCCACAGAAGCCGTTGGGCCTCTGTGAGGACAGCATCTACGTACTGATCACTCATCTTCATCTTCTTCTTCTTCCTCTTCCTCCTCAAACATTGTGTCGACAATGTACTCACGGTTCATCATCCATTCAAGGACGTCATCTTGATGTTGTTCGGCACCATACTCTAGAGAGAAGCCCTGTCCAGCCTCCACGGCCTCGCAAAGGTGGTCCCACATCTCATCTATGGTGCAGTTCTGCTTGTAGGTCTCATCTTCAAAGATGTTGTTGATTGTAGACCATGTCCATAGCCAAACTAATGACAGGCCAAGGTCGGTGGAGTCAAGAATCTTTAAACATTCGTTTAGTTTATCTTTATCCTCTGGCTTCATATGCTAGTTCCCTTTCTTCCCATTCTGCAACTGTTCTGACTGTAAAATCTTTTCCAAGTTGGTAACAATATTCAACTGCTTTTGCAAGGCTCTCTGAAGAATATAACGGGTAATCAAGAAGGTCCCGTTCATCAGTAGAATAAACTTCAAACTCATCAACACCTCCTGGCGAGCAACTGTAATTAACTTCTATGATTTCTAAACTAGGCTTGTTATACATTAGTGCCCGTCCTTTTTGTTTTCCTCACGCACACCAATCTGAAATGACAATTGATATGTTAGATTATATAGCGCTACTAATGAATCTAAGAAGCCTTCGCAATACTTTCGCTCCATTGAATCCATTGCCTCGCCTGATTCTTCCTCAATCTCTTGGGCCCTCTCTAGTTCTTTCTCCCAAATAAGCATAAGGTTTTTTAGTTCGCCGTGCATGATGTCTAATCCACTAATATCATAATTAACTAGACGTTGTAAGTGGGGCGGTAGCCCAATATCTTCTGGTGTCATTATTCATACCTTTCGTTAGAAGAGTTCATTATATCAGTAGCCACTGACAATAAATGCCTGGTTGCCTCAATTTGTCCTGCTAGATTATTATACTCATAGTCAAGGTCTCTAAACTTATTTAAATCTTCACCTTCACATTCTATCATTTGGTCAAATACCTTAAACTTATCTTGTTCTAAACTAATTAGATGTATCTTCATATATTCTAAGAAATAAGATGACTTAGTCAAAGTAACCCTCCGCCCATAGACCCTCTAAGAAATCCTTAGTCTTAGATAAGCTGCCGTGTAGCCACGGTTCAGACGGTTCATAGATTTTAGTTATGGCGGTGCCAACAGAATCGATCATATTATCTAAATCCTCTTTGGTATAACCTAACATTATTTCTCTTCATCCCATTCTAAGTAGTATTGGTCATCAGGATTCAAATCATAGAATTGATTGAACCTGCCTTTAATATAATTATCACTAGACATTTCTGCAAATCTATAATCTGCATACATCTGCCCTTCATCCAAATTGGAGTTAACCCAATCTTCGACTAGTTGTTCTCCAATTTCGGAATAGATAGCGTCAATTACCATTTGATTTTCATTTTCTAAGAAACTCATGCTTCCACCTTTTCTGTAGATTCCAATAGTACCATGTGGGTCTGACATTCTTTCATAGCCTCTTCATCTTGCCATGAACCTTCATTAC
>Ga0102921_1000470_pt1 | contig 14111 bp, 12 predicted proteins | sample Colrivmeta156802_FD_78205 | JGI IMG/M metagenome (GOLD analysis project Ga0102921, IMG submission 78205) | Estuarine microbial communities from the Columbia River estuary - metaG 1568-02 | ecosystem: Environmental > Aquatic > Marine > Intertidal zone > Estuary | place: USA: Columbia River...
AATGTTGGGCTGCTTTTGAAATTCGAGATAGGCCAATGAGATACTATCCTCGGTCAATTCGGTATCACTGTTCAACAACAATAGATATTCTCCGCGGGCATGCTGTAGTCCCAGGTTATTTCCGCCAGCAAATCCTAAGTTCTTGTCGTTTCGAATCAGCTTGACTTCGGGGAATTCAATCAGAAAATCAGCCGGATCACGTTCGGTCGATGCATTGTCGACCAGCACGACTTCAAACCCCACGTCCTTGGTTTGTGCATATATGCTGCGCAAGCATGCGGAGGTGAGTCCGAACGTATTGTAATTAATGAGTATGACTGAAACCATCACCGATTGAAGTTATAGGAAATGAACATCCCGACCTTCGAGATCACACCGACTTTCCAGCAAGTAAGTGGCAATAAACGTTGATGAAGTACCAGGCGTTTGAGAAAAGTCGGAACAGGAGCCCCATGGGCATATTGTTCGAGTTGCGATATCGATCGAATCGAAAGATTGCGAATCAACCGCCACCAAGCATCGTAGGTAATCCAGGAAGAATGGGTTTGCTCACCGTGCTTTTTGTAGTAAGCCAAAGCCTCCGGAATCTCAATATTCGGATTCCCAAAACAGGACTGCGTCACTTGGGTGGCATTATAACTCATGCAGATCACCACGCGGTCGATGTAAACGGCCTGGTGGTTTTGCATGAGGCGGATATATCCTTCCCAATCCACGATCCATTTTAATGCTGGGTCAAATTGCTCCCGCACGGTTCTACGATACATCAGTACACTGGGCGGGCCGATCAAATTGCTCGCAAACAATCGATGTGGATCTTGGGTCACTCGATGAAATTGAGCATGCGTAATGGTACGAACTTCTCGTCGACCCGTGGATTCATAGACTGCTTCGTACCCACCAAAGATCAGGTCAACATCCGGCCGAATGTGATTCGCATAATGCGTTAACGAATCCGGTTCGGCCAGCCAATCGTCGTCGTGCAGGATTTTGATCCATTCTCCCCTGGCTAGGCCAATCCCGGCCGTCCAATTGCGGGGGGTACCTAAGGCTGGGCGGTTTCGCCGATACTGGATCGGAAAAGCATAGGTATGTGTCCGAATGAATTCTTCCACCGAATCGCTAGCAGAATCATCGGTCACGATCACTTCAAAATCGGTAAAATGCTGCCGGGCGATCTGATCCAAAGAGCGCCGCAGATAATCGGGGCGCTCGTAGGCTGGAATGAGTATGGAGATCAGCGGATTCAATGGTCATGTTTTCTATTGCGAAGATATCGATGCAAATGCCGAAGCCGGAGCGGCCGATAAATCAAAAACTTTAGGATGGCATAATAGAAAGCCGGACGCATCCATAATTGATGACGTGAGATCCATTGAATCCGATCGAGGATAGAGATTCGTTGATCTTTCAATCGATCGAGCCAAATTCGTTGTATCGATGACTCATCGATCGACTGTTGATCCAAACTCATGGGTAATCGATCCGACCATCGATGGTGAAAATCCATCGCCTCCTGCAACCAGCGGGTTCCGTAATCTCCACCAGCTTCGGTATGGTGCGTGAGCGCAACGCGCGTGGTCATCCCTACGCGAAACTTCCTGGCCACCCGTAAGGAAAAATCAAGGTCGTAAAAGTGGAAGCCCCGGAGATGCTGCTCATCAAATCGAATCGACTCCCAAACAGTTCGCCGGCAGCACAGAAAGACGCCATCCAGACACACCACTGGAAAAAGATCCATCGATGTAGACGGCACCTGATGCAGCGATTCCGCATAACCGGGCAATTGATGATTCAGGTAAAAACGATCGTGTTGGGGGTCGCCCGTATACCAACCGGAAATGGAACTGGATTTGACATTCGATCCGGCCAATCCAACCAAACCCAGCTTTGGATCGGTCATAAAATGATCGATCAACCGATCCCCCCAGTCCGAACCTTCAAACGTTACATCCTCATGCAAGAAGATCAGGAAAGGAAAACGGGCTTTTTCTGCCAATTCATTGTAGACTTGACAGATCCCCTTGCCGGTATTTCGATTGTCGGCAACCACCCATTCGTGTGCTACGCCGATGGACGATTCCACCGATCGCTTGGCGCGTTCCAGCAGTTCGGGACGAACTGAGCAGACGATGAGAGAGATCATAAAATCCAAGGTAGACCAAATCACCCAATTTCGTAATTTTACCGTCGAGAAATGGAACGAAAAAATCTGCTTAACAATCTCTTCCTGGGAGTCCAATCAATCACCAAACGGTGGTTTTCCAATCCGTATCGTACAGTCGGATTGAGCACCTGGCAGGTCAAACTACTAAAGCATTTACCCGAAGGAAAACTTCGCTCGAAAACCATCCTTGGCCATTCCATCTGGTTCACCTCCCCTTCTGAATTGATTCACGGACTCAAAGAAATCTTTGTAGAACGCATCTATGAACAGCCACTACCGGAAAATGCGCGTATACTGGATTGTGGGGCCAACATTGGACTCAGCGTCATCTATCTGAAACAACTTTGTCCCAGCGCCCGGATCACCGCCTTTGAACCCGATCCGCTGAATCACGCCTTGCTTGACAGAAATATGCGTTCGTTCGGACTACAGGATGTGGAGTTAGAACAAGCAGCCATTTGGAAGGAAAATACAACGCTTCATTTTAGTTCAGCCGGCAGCATGGGTAGCAGCATCGACACAAATGGGTCGGCAGCCGGTTTGCAAGTAAAAGCCGTTCGACTCAAAGACTATTTGCAAACACCGGTAGATTTTCTGAAAATAGATATCGAAGGAGCTGAATACGAGGTGCTGCGCGATGTAGCCGATTCGCTTCAACAGGTGAAACGACTGTTTTTGGAGTACCATGGCCGATTCGATCAGAATCAAGAGCTGCTTGAGATGCTACAATGGGTGCGAAATGCCGGATTCCATTTCTATATTCGAGAAGCTGCTCCGGTATACCCCATCCCATTCTTGCATGAACGAAACAACAAGCTTCCGTACGATGTACAATTGAATATTTTCTGCTTCCGCGATTGATGGCTCAGCCGATCGATTCTAAAAACCCTTCCAATGCTTTACGTTTCTGCATGTCAATGCGATAACTGATCCGATCCCGGTAATAGGCTAGCATATCTACACCCGGCAAGGGCCAAGCATTGGCCAACTCATCAAGGCGCTGTAATCCGACCGAATTCGCTGCATCAAATTGCTCGATGAATGCACGATCCATCGGCTTGGACGCCACCCAAACCGCAAAAACAAATGGCATCCCGGTCAGCATTCTCCATGCTTCCCCCAGATCGTAGACGAATGGGAATCGACCTAAATTCTGAAGGGCCCTGTCACCAATGATCAATCCGGCAGTCGCCCCGTTGATCTCATCAATGTATTCATCACTGGTCGACGGTAAAAATGCAACTTCTTTTTTCCAAAAATCATTCATCAAAATGCGCAGCAACGCAGCAGAGGTCCGGCTCTGGTAGTCGAGGATAACGGACTGAATCTCTTCGATGGGAACTTGGCTGAAAAGGGCCACAGAGGCAACTTTACCATCCGTAGCGATGCCGTAATCGCCAATGACCTGAGCGTCTTGGATCTTGGGGATGGAGGCAACAGGCACGAGTCCGATATCAATTTGTCCTCGATTCAATTGATCAACCAATCGAGCGGGATAATCGAACGAAAGTTCGATGATCTTGGTCATTTCAGGCTGTTGTAAGCCAAAAACCAAGGGCTTTGCATTCCGATAATTCACCGCACCGACTCGTATCTTATCCAATTGGACTAATTTTGAACGGCAAAGGTACGAATCAACTTCCCCACTATGGAACTCTCCGCACTCAGCGCGCTCTCCCCCATCGATGGCCGCTATCGCTCACAAACCGCCAACTTGGCCGATTTTTTTTCCGAATTCGGGCTGATTCGCTATCGGGTCGTGGTGGAAGTGGAATACCTACTTTTCTTACACAAAAAGAAATTCATCCAGCTCCCGGCTAAGACGCAAAAAGCACTAAGAAATCTCACCCAGGATTTCTCGCTGGAAGATGCAGCCGCAATCAAGGCCATTGAAAAGACAACCAATCACGACGTCAAGGCTGTAGAGTATTTCCTAAAGGAGACCCTGGATCAAACAGAGGCAGGTAAATGGAAAGAATGGGTCCATTTCGGACTGACTTCCCAAGACATCAACAACACCGCTGTTCCCCTCTCCTGGAAACACGCCATTGAATACGAATACCTACCCGCACTCTTGAATCTGAAAACAGAATTGGGGCTGTTGGCCGATGAATGGCGCGATATCCCGATGCTGGCGCGTACACATGGTCAGCCAGCCAGTCCAACTCGCCTGGGCAAAGAACTCCGTGTTTTCATTGAACGACTGCAGAACCAGATCGAATTATTCCTGACCATTCCCTTCACCGGAAAATTCGGAGGCGCCACGGGAAATTTCAATGCGCATAATGTTGCTTATCCAAAATACGACTGGATCAAATTTGGCAATGAATTCTTGCATGGATTGGGTCTGGTTCGTCAGCAATACACTACCCAGATCGAGCACTACGACGATCTGGCTGCCCAATTCGACAACATGCGGCGCATCAACAACATTCTGATCGATCTCTGCCGCGATATCTGGTCATACATCTCAACCGATTATTTCAAACAACGCACGAAGGCCGGTGAGGTTGGTTCTTCCGCCATGCCACACAAGGTCAATCCGATCGATTTCGAGAACGCCGAAGGAAACTTGGGGGTAGCCAACAGTTTGCTGGATCATCTTGCCAACAAATTACCGATCTCGCGTTTGCAGCGCGACCTCACCGATTCTACCGTATTGCGCAACATTGGCGTGCCCATGGCACATACCCTGATCGCCTTCCGATCCCTCGAAAAAGGACTGAGTAAATTGGTATTGAACGACGAGGCCATTTACAACGACCTGGACCGAAATTGGGCCGTTGTATCCGAGGCCATTCAAACCATTTTGCGTCGCGAGAATTACCCGCAACCCTACGAAGCCTTGAAGGACCTTACCCGAGGCAAGGGCACGATCGATCAGAAGACGCTGCATAAATTCATCGAGAAACTAAATGTGTCGGCCAAGGTGAAAAAGGAACTAAAGGCGATTACTCCGCACAATTATACCGGCGTTCAACCCAAGCGATGATCAACGCTGGATCTCCGACGTGAAGTGAAACTGCACTTCGGGATTGTTTGAAATTTCGGTATTTAGGAACCACTCACTTTGCGCCAAGTATACCGGCTGATCATCTTTGTCGGCGGCAATATTCTGTTGACGAAAACGCATGAAATCCTGCAGCTTAGCTGGCTGATCGGACGTAAGCCAGCAGGCCTTATAAAAAGGCATAGCATTAAATGTTACAGAAGCCCCGTATTCATGCAGTAAACGATACTGGATCACCTCAAATTGAAGTTCCCCCACACAGCCAATGATCTTTTTGTTTCCACCAAACTGGGTGAAGAGCTGCGCTACGCCTTCGTCCGTCAATTGCAACAAACCTTTCTCCAGTTGCTTGGTCTTCATCGGATCCTTATTCACCACTTCCTTGAAGATCTCAGGAGAGAACGACGGAATCCCAGTAAAATAAAAATCATCCCCCTCCGTGAGCGTGTCTCCGATCTTGAAATTGCCCGTATCAAACAATCCAACCACATCACCCGAATATGCATCTTCGATTACACTTTTCTCCCGCGCTAGGAAGGAATAAGGGTTGCTGAAACGAACGTCTTTGTCGAGACGCACATGATGATAATATTTGTTCCGTTCGAATTTCCCAGAGCAAACCCGCAAAAACGCGATCCGGTCACGATGCTTGGGATCCAAATTGGCGTGTATCTTAAAAATAAACCCGCTGAACTTATCTTCCTGTGCATCCACCTGTCGAAGAGTAGTCTCCCGCGCAACCGGAGACGGTGCAATGCGAATGAAGGTATCGAGCATCTCCTTGACCCCAAAGTTGTTGATGGCCGAACCGAAGAATACGGGTGCCACCTGTCCGGCTAAGTAGGCCGATACGTCCAACGTTCCATGAACCCCTTCCACCAGTTCCACATCTTCCCGGAGTTGGGCGGCATCGCGTTCCCCTAATTTCTCATCCAGCAAGCCGTCCTTTAGGTCGTTGATGGACAACCCATCCGCGTCGGCCTTGGTATTGGGACTGAACAATAGCAGACTATGAGCGTCGATGTTATATACGCCCTTGAAATCCTTTCCGCTGTTGATGGGCCAGGTCATGGGGTGCAGCTGAATACGAAGCTCCTTCTCAATTTCTTCCAATAGATCAAAGCGATTCTTTCCGTCCCGGTCCATTTTATTGACAAATACGATCACGGGGGTGTCGCGCATGCGGCAGACCTCCATCAGACGGCGGGTTTGCTCCTCCACCCCGTTCACGCTGTCGATCACCAATATGACAGAGTCTACGGCAGTCAGGGTACGATAGGTGTCTTCAGCAAAGTCTTTGTGACCAGGCGTATCCAGCAGGTTGATCAGTACGTTCTCGTACTCGAAGCTCATCACGGAGGTGGCCACAGAGATCCCCCGTTGGCGTTCGATCTCCATGAAGTCACTGGTCGCGTGCTTTTTGATCTTATTGCTTTTCACCGCGCCGGCTACCTGGATGGCTCCCCCAAACAGCAGGAGTTTCTCGGTCAGGGTGGTCTTACCGGCATCCGGGTGGGAAATGATCGCAAAACTGCGACGGCGTTCGATCTCGGAGGTGTACTTCATGGACGGCCGCAAAGGTAATAGAAAGCATCCCGAAAGCCGCTCCCAATCGGTATTTTTGCCCCCATGATTCGTCGCACGCTGGAAATCGTAGGCAGTAGCTTCCTAATGGCTGTTCAGGAGCTGTGGAAGAATAAACTCCGCACCTTTTTGTCTCTACTGGGGGTCACCTTTGGTATTTTTTGCATCATCAGTGTCTTGGCCACGGTGAATAGCCTCGAGCAGAACATTCAGAATGAGGTGAAGTCGTTGGGCAGCAACACCATCTATGTCGACAAATGGGATTATAGCGGCGGACCCAATTATGCCTGGTGGAAATTCATCAACCGCCCCTCGCCGAAATACGAAGAGATGTTGGGGATCAAACAACGAACCCCTTCTGCCAAATTCGTCGCGTTTAAGATCAGCACCCAGGATAATTTAGACTTCGCAGGGAACCAATTATCGAACATACAGCTCTATGGGGTCTCCGAAGAATTCAGTGAGATCCAACCTGTCGAGATTGCACAAGGAAGATATCTCTCCGAATCGGAGTTTCAAATGGGTAGTTCGGTGGCCGTCATTGGAAATAAAGTGGCCGAGGAGTTTTTTGGAAGTCCGGAAGCTGCGATCGGAAAACAAGTCCAAACACGTGGCAAAAAATTCACGGTGCTCGGTGTGATTAAAAAACAAGGAAGTGGATTCATTGGCGGATGGCAATTCGATCAGAGTCTTGTTACGTCATATCGAATGGGACGCAACATCATGGATGGTCGCCGATCCGAACCACTGATCATGGTACAAGGACAGGATTATGTGAGCAGCAAACAACTCAAAGACGACCTGATGAGCACCATGCGGGCTTTGCATAAATTAAGCCCGACCCAAGAGGACAACTTCTCCCTCAACGACATCAACGACTTTAGTCAGGCCATCAGCGATATTTTTGTCAACCTAAACTTAGGTGGATGGGCCATCGCCGTATTGTCATTGATCGTAGGCATGTTCGGGGTGGCCAACATCATGTTCGTATCGGTACGTGAACGCACCAGCCAGATCGGATTGAAAAAAGCGATCGGTGCCAAGGCCAACGTGATCTTGACCGAGTTCTTGCTGGAAGCTGCTTTTCTTTGCGTGATCGGCGGATTGATCGGATTGACCCTGGTGTTTGCATTGACACAAGTATTGACGCTGGTATTGAATTTTCCGGTTTTCATATCCATATCGAACATGGTCCTCGCGATCCTACTTTGCATCGTAGTGGGGATACTAGCCGGTTACATACCGGCTCGACAAGCCGCTCGCCTGGATCCCGTAGTCGCCATCCGAAGTAAATAATATGCCCTGCATCCTGGCCATAGAATCCTCTTGCGATGAAACCTCTGCAGCCATCTGCCGAGACGGAGCCATCTTATCCAATTTCATTGCAAACCAGAAAGTACATGAGCAATTCGGAGGCGTCGTACCTGAACTGGCTTCCCGCGCCCACATGCAAAACATCGTTCCGGTCGTGGATACGGCGCTCAAGAATGCCGGAGTGACCACGGATCAACTAGATGCCATTGCTTTCACGCAAGCACCCGGACTAATCGGATCACTGTTAGTGGGCGGACAATTCGCGAAATCACTGGCACTCAGTTTGAATATCCCGTTGATCGCTGTGCACCACATGCAGGCACACGTGTTGGCGAATCTCATCGATGAGCCCCGTCCGGAGTTTCCCTTCCTCTGCCTGACCGTCAGTGGCGGACATACCCAAATCGTTGTTTGTGAATCGCCCACACAATTACGCGTAATCGGAGAAACCATCGATGACGCGGCCGGAGAGGCTTTTGACAAAACAGCCAAGCTGTTGGGAATCCCCTATCCGGGTGGCCCCCTCATCGACAAGCATGCACAAAACGGCGACCCGAAACGATTCCATTTTCCGGAGCCCAAGATCGAAGGGCTTAATTTCAGTTTCAGCGGACTGAAAACATCGATTCTCTACTTTTTACAGAACGCCGGAAAAAGTCTGCAATACAAACAAGAACAGATTGCCACCGAAGCCGAACGAAAATCATTCATCGAAGAAAATCTGTCCGACATCTGCGCCTCTGTTCAACAGCGGATCATTGAAATTCTGTTGAATAAAGTAAAAACGGCTACTCTTGAAACCGGCATCCGATCCGTTTGCATCGCCGGCGGTGTATCGGCCAACAGCAGCTTGCGGAAAGCCTTGCAAGCATATGGTGATCGATATGGATGGAAAACTTACATCCCCGCATTTCAATATTGCACGGACAATGCCGGCATGATCGCCATTACCGGCTATCATAAATTTTTGGCTGGACAATACGCAGAACTGTCGGTTCGGTCCGAAGCCCGTGCCGAATGGTGATATGGGAAATCAATTTTTTCAATTCAAACAATTTCGCATCGATCAAGACCGATCGGCGATGAAAGTGACGACCGATTCCTGCATTTTCGGCGCCTGGGTCGTTGAACAATTGAAGCAAAACCCATCTCCTTTCAATTTATTGGACATTGGGGCGGGCACAGGACTTCTAACGCTGATGATCGCTCAATCACAACCAACCGTCCAAATAACGGCGGTCGAGATTGACGAACAAACTGCCGAACAAGCCCGGGAAAATACCGAACGCACATCGTGGCGATCACAGATTAAGATCATGAACGAAGACATTAAATCTTTCTCCGTTGAAACTCAATTTGACACAATCGTATCCAACCCGCCTTTTTACGAGCAAGACCTGATCGGTCCCGATCCGTTGAAAAATCAAGCGCACCACGACAGCGCTTTGTTATTTAGTGACCTGGTCATTCAAATCGACCGACTACTCAACCAAAAAGGCAAGTTCTATTTACTCCTACCCGCGAAGGGAATGGAGGAGAGGTTAGAAGCCATTCAGAAAATGGGATTTTTCATTCATACGCTGGCTCACTTGCATCACTCCGAAAATCATCCGCAAATGCGGGTATTGGTAGAAGGCGAGCGATTGCCCGCTGTACCAATGCGGGAGGAGCAAATTTTCATTCACCAAGGATCGGGTGACTATTCCGACCGCATGCATGTATTGCTAAAGGATTATTATCTCGCTTTTTGATCAGTCGAGTCCGGCGTAACCTCGTAGGTATTGATAGGATTCGGTTAGCTGACCGGAACGAAGCATGGTTGCGCGCTCCAACATGGGAGAACCTTGTCCGATCAAGTCTTCAAACAGATGCTTGATGAGTTGTTCCCCAAAATAGCGGCTGGCATCGCGGGCCAGTTCATTGGGCAGATTCCCCACGGCCATCACATCGATTGAATTAGGCAAATACGGAGCTGTTTTTTGAAGCGATTGTCGATCCACTCCGTACACGGGATCTTCGATGGACTGATCGCCCAGGTTAATGGGAACGGATCCATCGGCGTCATCGGTGATGTCGGCAATGGTTTGAGTGATGAACCGATCCGATTGTACATCCGTTTTTTCAAACAGTCGGGGCATTTGTCGATCCCAATAGATTCCGTTCATCAAAATATCGGTCTGCTCGCAATAGGGATGATATAGACATTCGTATTCATCCGGATGATCGTGAAAATGAAGTCGGTTGTAATTCCCATTGACTTTGTGTCGATAGAGATCGGCACCTTTCAACTGCGTGTAAACGGGATAAGAGAAACGACGGGCCAAATAATCTTCCGGTTCTACCTCGTGAATGCCCAGGAGGTTCATGATCTCCAGGATTCCATGGGCGACTCGTCCGCTTCCGGTGACCGCGATCTTGAGATTGGGAAGCTTGAGTCCGAAGTAGGTATGGATCAGGTCACGAAAGCTTCGTTGTTTGTAGACGCGCTCCAATTGATAAAGTCCGGTACGATTGCCATAGGCCATCATGCCGTTGTGAGCACCTACTATGCCGGCGAAAAAGCCAAAACCCAGTAGGCGTTGACCGTCTTCGTGTTCCAAACATTCATAATCGATCAGGGTGATCTTTTGATCGATCATGGCCCGGAAAAGTGGCTGATTGTAGGGCTGTTCTTTTTTGGTATGGGAGAAGAACAAATAGGTCTTTTCGGGGATCAGTTTGGAAATCGGCACTTCTTTGATGCCTAGTATGATATCACATTTGGTCAGATCGGTAGAAAGTATGGCGCCGGCGGATTCGTATTCGCGGTCGCTGTGACATCGGGTGGCGGAGGGCTCGACCCAGATCTCGAGGTCGGTGCGTTGGCGGCGCAACCATTTGCACTGGGCCGGGGTCAGGGCCACGCGGTTATCGGCAGGGACTTTGCCTTCTTGGATGAGTCCGATCCGGATCATTTGGGTAGCTTTGCAATCGTTTTACAAAGGTAACCTGATTTAGAGGCCGTATGGACAACTTTTTCGACCTGTTTGAAATACCGATGCAATTGAAGGTGGATCCGGCATCCATCCGTCCGCGTTTTTTTGCGCTGAGTCGACAGTTTCACCCCGATTTTTTTGTGAATCGTCCGGCTGAGGAGCAGCAAGCTGCTTTAGAAAAAACGTCTTCACTCAATAAGGCCTGGAAGACCTTTCAGCAGCCGGATGAATTGCTTCGGTATGTACTGGAAATACATGGAGCCTGGATTTCGGGAGAGAAATACGAGTTGAGTCCGGATTTTTTAATGGAGGTGATGGAGATCAATGAGGCGATGATGGATCTGGAGGAAGGAAATAAAGACGGCATACTGCAGCAGGCATCGGGCCTTCAGACGAATATGTTTGAACCGGTGGCCCCCTATTTTTCGGAGAATCCGTTTATGCCGACCCCGGAAAAGCTGGCCGATCTGAAGGAATATTATTACCGAAAGAAGTATCTGGATCGAATCCTGCAGGGCTTGTCCTGATGCCGGATTCCCCTTAAATTTGCATCCCCTGCCCGGGTGGCGAAACTGGTAGACGCAGCAGACTCAAAATCTGCCGCCAGTAATGGTGTATCGGTTCGATTCCGATCTCGGGCACTGAAAAAACCCCGTATCGATTAGCGTTGCTAATCTGATTCGGGGTTTTTAGTTTGAGAAGTTTGGAGAGTTGGGGCGAGCAGGGACTTTTTTTAAATAGCAAGCCCCCTCGTAAGACGCTTGGATCAGCGTAGCCAATCCATCAACTTTAAAAAGCTTTCAAAGAAATAGGCCAAGGTGCAAGCAACCGGCTTGTGTCCGTAAACACCATTTCGCTGCAATCGGACTGATCTAAAGGGCATCAAGGACTCGCTCTGTAAGCGGAACACTAACGCCACAAGAGCACTAGACCTTTACTAAAGTACTACATAAGAAAAGCCATTAATTCTAATAGCTGGGATTCCCTGATCAATTGTAGTACCGCCATAGGAGATAGCAAAGTTGGTCGAAGTGGTATTGCCTACTACTCCAATACCTGCGGATGTACATGCAGAGGAAAAGGTTAGATAGTAATCAGTATTGGCGGTAACAGATATGGGTGTACCAAATGTGTATGTGACAGATCCTGATCCGGAGGTAGAGGTAGAAGAACCCATTAACGTATTTACATCAACGGCCACAACGGGATTGGAACCACAAGAAGCGCTATTGATTCCGAGTCCTGAGTACATAGATAAAACTCCATCATCAACTCCCCATGTTTTCAAAGTTATTGATGCAATACTTTGGCTTCGATCAGGCCTCATTCTTATTACCATACGCCCGGCATCAAAAATGGCAAAATATGAAGTTGGATTGCTATAGGAAGAAGATGACTGCGAAACTTCTGGTTTAAAGAAGTAATAATTTGCACTACTTTGATCGTACACTACATCACCAGCAGAATAGGATGAGGTATTAATAGGCCCAGCAATTTTTTTTACCCCGTTTGCCAATGGCACCCACGCAGAGCCACTATAGTAATAGTATCCGGGTGTAACTGCGGTAGCTCCACTTCCCACTTCGGCAGTATTATAAACCAGAAGACCGGTAGCTGGGCTGGAAATAGGACTGGAAGTATTAGCAGTGGAGACTAACGCCACCCTAGGAGGTAAAAATCCTTTTGTAGTGCTACTTACATCCAGTTGCGCAGAGGCTGCGGGAGTGCTTGTGCCAACCCCTACCTGGGCTTGAAGCAGTGTTGTTACCGACAGTAAAAAACAAAGGGCAAAGATTGATTTAATTGTTATAGTCATCTTGGTTGGTGTTAAGTTTATAAGGTGATTACTTAAGCGCAATAGCGATAATTTCACTCCCCGCTCTTAGGCTGTAAACTGTCCCTTGCAAGCCCGATACATTAAGAGTCTGCAGTCCTTCATTCAGTCGCTGAGAGCGTAGTTAAGTAAATGTAGTTAATTATGTTTAAGGACTAACGGAGCCGTTTGCACCTAAGGGTTCCGTGGTACGCATTTCCACTTAAATCGTTCCTAGCAGTCCCACTTCCCGAATAGCTTGCAGGATCATATTCACGCGTTCTAACTATTCACCAGCAAACTGCAGCCCCGAAGATCTGAGCCGTCTCTTCGACCCAACACCCGAAATCTTCCATCGGGCAACAACTCACCCACATCATCCGTGGCGATGAAAGCGCAACTATTTATATTGGCCAGATCGATCACATTGATCAAGCCGCGGCCCACTGATTTATAGCTCAGCGGATCTTCTTCTTCCCGAACCAGGACGCGCATCCAGGGCGGACATTCAAAGATTCCATCGCCTAACGAATAGGCTTGGGAGAGCAATTCCGTCATGCCATACTCCGAATGAATTTTATCGACTCCAAAGCACTGAGCCAGATGGCCATGTAATTCTTCCCGGATCCATTCGCGCCGGCGTCCTTTCATTCCGCCGGTTTCCAGGACGGTCGTATGCTTGAATACCCCTTGGTATCTATCCGCCAAATCCAACAAGGCAAATCCAACGCCGATCAACAAGGTTTTTCGATTTTGCCGCTCCCCTTTTTCTAACTGCGCAATCAACGAATCCCACTCATTCAGGTAAAATCCGCTGTCCGGATGGCCACCCCTTTGTATCAACTGTTCCACCATGTAAACCAGCGAGGAGTTCCCTCTTTCTAAATATGAAGGAAGCAATGCTAGAATGCACCAATCACCAACAAGGCCATAGACACGCTCAAAATTGTGAAGCAGTTGGTCATCGTAAATCGACAGGTCGCGAACCGCATGCCGGCTGGTCGTGATGCCGGTAGTACCACTGCTTTCAAAGATCCGTTCCGGCGTAAAATCACCGGTTTTGACCAGCTCCTGCTTGAAAAGAGAGATGGGCAGGAAGGGAAGATCAGTCATGCCAATAAAGCGATCGGGGGGGCGCCCCAACCGATCGGCAAACGAGCGAAAAAGAGCATTTTGAGCGTATTGCAGCGCAAAAACGTCCCGAACAGTCGAGGTAAATTCGAGTTCCGACCGAGTCCGTATCTCCTC
>Ga0102921_1000478_pt1 | contig 13955 bp, 12 predicted proteins | sample Colrivmeta156802_FD_78205 | JGI IMG/M metagenome (GOLD analysis project Ga0102921, IMG submission 78205) | Estuarine microbial communities from the Columbia River estuary - metaG 1568-02 | ecosystem: Environmental > Aquatic > Marine > Intertidal zone > Estuary | place: USA: Columbia River...
ATTTGAATCTAATCAAACCTGGTTTAAGGCCTTAAATATTAACTACCATATTGGTATTGACGGTATTGCATTAGCCATGATCCTTTTAACATCGGTAATTGTAGTGGCGGGTATTTTGGTTTCTTGGACCATGGATAAATTAAGCAAGGAATACTTTTTTTTATTGGTACTACTAAGCATGGGCGCCTATGGATTCTTTATTTCCTTAGACCTATTTACATTATTCTTTTTCTTAGAAGTGGCGGTGATCCCTAAATTTTTATTAATTGGTATTTGGGGAAGTGGCGATAAAACAAAGAGTGCGATGAAATTGGCACTCATGTTAATGGCTGGGTCAGCGCTCGTTATGGTGGGCTTATTTGGTGTTTATTATAACACGCATACTTTTGATATTGTACAAATTACGCAACAAGGCATTCCAGCGGGCGTTCAAAAATTCTTCTTCCCATTTGCGTTTTTAGGCTTTGGGGTGTTTGCCGCTTTATTTCCTTTCCATACCTGGGTACCCGATGGTCACGCCTCAGCTCCCACCGCAGCGAGCATGTTTTTAGCAGGTATCTCTATGAAATTAGGAGGCTATGGTTGTTTACGCATTGCAGCGTTAATGCCGGACGCTGCCCATACTTATTCTTGGATCATTATTTTACTAGCCACTATCGCTATTATATATGGGGCGTTTGCGACCATGATGCAAACTGATTTAAAATATATTAACGCCTACTCTAGTATTAGTCACTGTGGTTTTGTGATTTTAGGTATTGGTATGTTGAATAAAACTTCCATGAATGGTGCGGTCATACAAATGGTATCACATGGTTTAATGACAGCCCTTTTCTTTGCTGCCATTGGTATGATTTACAGCAGAACACATACCCGCATGGTTGCACAATTAGGGGGCTTATTAAAAGCCATGCCCTTTATTAGTACCGTATTTGTGATTGCAGGTTTATGTTCTTTAGGACTTCCTGGTTTTAGTGGATTTGTTGCGGAGATGACCGTGTTTATGGGCTCCTGGCAAAATCCAGACGGCGCTTATCGTTTAGCTACGATATTATCTGGCGCATCCATTGTGGTAACTGCTGTATATATATTGCGCGCAACAGGACGAGCCATTATGGGACCCATTAGTGCAGAGCATGCTTTATTATCCGATGCTACTTGGAACGAAAAACTAGCAGCGGTGATTTTAATAATAGGTATCTTAATTATTGGACTCGCTCCATTTTTAATTAACCATTTAATTATGCCAAGCACGGATGCCATTATGTTACAAATGGGCAAAGTAAACATTCTTAAATAATAGAACCTAAGCATAATGAACTATAACATATTAATACAATTAAGACAGGAGTTGGCACTTACGGTACTTATTTTCTTATTGCTCTTTATTAAATTGGGTAAAGACAGAAGCAATGAAAGTATTTTAAACTTCGTCAATGCCGCCCTTCTTGTAAATTTGGTTGCAGGCTTTTGCTGTCAGGAAACAGGCGCACTATTTAATGGCATGTTTAATACCAATACTTTAATCGTATTTGAAAAAGGATTATTAAACCTAGCTGCGCTTATTATTTCCATGCAGTCCTATGCTTGGTTAAAGCACAATAAAAACGTAATTGAATTTTACTTACTTACCCTCACTTCCTTATTGGGTATGTTCTTTATGATTTCAAGTAGCAATTTATTAATGTTCTACCTTGGATTAGAAATGTCTACGATTCCGTTGGCCGCTGCAGCCAATTTTGATTTAACCAAGCGTAAATCATCAGAAGCAGGAATGAAATTAATTTTATCTTCCGCCTTTTCATCAGGTATCTTATTATTAGGCATTTCTTTCTTATATGGCACTACGGGTACGTTATCATTTTCAATTATTCCGGCATATATTAACGGTAATCCATTACAACTATTTGCTTTTATATTATTAATTGCTGGGTTTGCCTTTAAAATATCGGCCGTGCCGTTTCACTTATGGACAGCAGATGTGTATGAAGGTGCTCCGGTAGCAGTAACCTCTTTCTTATCTGTAATATCTAAAGCCGCTGTTTTATTTACTTTAGTGAATATTTTATATAAAGTATTTACGCCAATAGCTAATACCTGGTATTGGGTTTTGATAGTATTAGCAGCAGCTACTATTTTAATTGGAAATTTATTCGCTATTCGTCAGGATAACTTTAAACGTTTCTTGGCTTTCTCTTCTATTGCACAAGTGGGCTTTATCTTAATTGGTATATCTGGTAGCTCACAAGCTGGTTCTGCCTCTTTAATTTACTTTGTATTAATTTATATTTTCTCCAACCTAGCCGCATTTGGTGTAGTATCGGTGGTAAGTGCTTTAACAGGTAAAGAAAATATCTCCGACTTTAAAGGTTTTTACAAAACCAACCCCATGTTATCATGGGTATTAACCATTGCCTTATTCTCTTTAGCGGGGGTACCACCTACTGCTGGATTCTTTGGTAAATTATTTTTAATGCTAGCGGGAGCAGCAAAGGGCAATTATGGTATCATTATTTTTGCGGCCTTAAATATGGTCATTTCGTTTTATTATTACTTGAGAGTAGTGAAAGCCATTTTCATGGACGAGCATCCAACACCTATTGAAAAAATAGCTGTGCCTGCCGTTTCAAAATTAGCCATGTACATTTGTGTGCTAGGGGTGATTGTAACAGGACTCGCTAGTATGGTGTACGATTATATTCAATCAATTAGTTTTGGACTTTAAAAAAATATTTTATGGCAATTAATAAGAATCACGAATTTGAAGATTTAGATAATATCAAATGTTCCATTGTTGAAAAGAATATTAGTGCCGATCGTGTACAATTTTTGAAAGATTTATTAACGTACAATAAATATGAAGTAGTAGTAGCGGCAAGTCCTGCTCCAAAAGCGGCTCCTGCTCCAGCGCCCACGCCTGCGATAGCAGTTGAGGGCGAAACAGATGCAACGACTCCTTCAACAACAAATCCTAATCCCGAGCCCAATGCCCCGAGTACCTTTACTGTGGGTGTTACCGACTTAAGATTCAATCCTACCAATGCAGTTTTTGGACGCTCCTTACATACGCCTACTGGACAAGTAGTTACTTTAGCGTATTGGAATCAAACCGATACCGTATCGGATGATACCGTGCCTTATTTTGATCATAAATAGTGATGATTTATTTTATCTATAACCCCAATGCAGGCAGTAAATCCTCAAAGGAAAGAGGAAAGATCATTACCCTTTTGAGTGGGGTTCCTGATTCTATGTTATTGGTTACCACAAAACCATTGGAAGCCATTAGTCTTACCAACGCTGCTATACGTGATAAAGCAACTAAAATTATTGCCGTGGGCGGTGATGGTACCATTAATGAAGTTGCCAGTGCACTTGTAGGAAGCAATATACCATTAGGCATTATTCCCATTGGTTCTGGTAATGGATTAGCAAGACACTTACAAATTCCATTAACGCCTAGCAAAGCCTTAGCGCATGCTTTACTTAATAAAACTAAACGCATTGACGTAGGCTTTATCAATGAACGCCCATTTTTTTGTACCGCTGGTATTGGATTTGATGCACAAGTGGCACACCAATTTGCAAAAAATAATAAACGAGGTTTAATCAATTATATTAAAGCCACATTTATTACTTTATATAAATTCAAACCCATCGTTATTCATTTTGAAGGAAAACAAGAAATCCTTTTTTCATTCACCATTGCCAATGCAAATCAGTTTGGAAACAATGCATACATCTCTCCTTTCTCAAATATACAGGATGGAAATATTGAAATCGTACGTATTTTACCCTTAAGTTTTTGGAATGCTGCCATCGTTGGCATCAAACTATTTTTAAAGAAAATTAAACATTCTAAAAAAGTAAAAATCGATACAATTACCCAATATCAGGTTGAATACAGTGTTCAACAGCCTATGCATATGGATGGAGAAGCTATTTTTACCTCTGCAACTAGCTTGAATATTACCATAAAGCCAGCCGCATTATTGGTGGTTGCTTAATGAGTAGCATTTACTTCATTAACAAAGAAGAGACTATAACTTATTTTGAAATATTTTGTGCACATTGACATATCTATCAAATGTCATTGTATTTTTAATCATGGATTGATTAAAAGATTGAATTTGCTTTTTCATATACGTCTCATGCACTAAGAGTGGATTACTATACGCATTGTCTTTTTGCAAATTATTTTTTAATAATGGATCCTTGCTAATATTGTAAAACCCAACACAGGTTTCCCCATTAAATTGGTAACAATATTCTTTACTATAACAATGATACAGTCCCCCTTTATAATTGATACTATACCTATTACAATCATTTTTGAATAGTGATTTGCCTAATGAATAATAAGGCTTGTCATAATGTAGCATGTCCAAAATTGAAGGCATAACGTCAATTTGGTTAGCTACATCATCCCTCTCGCCTACCAAACTACTATTGGGTTGATAAAAAACAATAGGAATAGACATGTCTTTTTTATTGGTTAAATTATCTCCTGTATTGGGACCAGTATGATCGGCTGTAATTACAAATAAGGTATTACTAAACCAAGCTTCTTTTTTCGCTTGCTCAAAAAACTGTTGTAATGCAAAATCGGAATATTTTATACTACTATTAATTGGATGGCCCTTTGCTTTAAAACGATTGCTATATTTTGCAGGAATATTATATGGATGATGACTGGTAACAGTGAACACCACAGAAACAAATGGTTTTTTCCCTTTACTAATTTGAGTATTCATATACTGTAAAAAAGGCTCATCCCATATACCCCATGCGCCATCAAATTCGTCCTTATTTGGATAATCTTCTTTTGCAACATAGGTATCAAAACCAACCGAAGCGGCAAAAGCATCAAATCCCATTGATCCTTTTCCCGCTCCATGAAAAAAGTAGGACTGATAGCCATAAGGCTTTAGTAAACTTGCTATAGATTGAACTTGATTATTAGCATATTTGGAGAATATATACGGGTCATCCTGCCAGGAAGGAATGCTTGCTACCACTGCAGGAATTCCTTGAATAGATTCCTTTGCATTGGCATAGCCATTATTAAATACTATGCTTTTACCAAAAAGAGAATCTAAAAATGGGGTTTCGCTAGTTCCTTTGAAATAACTCATATAATTACGAGACAAACTCTCTACTATAATGATGACTACATTTTTAGGCTCAAATTTATCTTTTGTTGTTGGAACTAAAATGGGTAATTCACAAGACGAATAAGCCTCTATGGGAAAATAGTTTACAGGTGGCAATGACCACTTATCCATTGTCTTGGTAATTGTAAATGGTGTGTTTAAAATATATTGTACTTCTTTTGCCGGAACCATTTCAGAAGCATAAATGATATCCAATGGTTTCATTTGAAAACCCCCTCTGATACCTAAAATACAAAAACCAATTAAAAATAAATATGAGACCGTAGCCACTATATAGTCCTTTACATTTAATTGAAGTTGGATTACCTTTCCTAAAACTCGCTTAGTATATTTTATAATAACAATAAGCATTAATAAAAATAAAAGAATCAAAGACCAATTTTCTTTTAAAAAAATGGGTAAAATGGTATAAACATCATCCCCTTTTTCACCCGTTAAATACATAAATGTCTCTGCCTGAAATCTTTTTTGAACATAGGGATAATAAACGATGTCACCAATACTCACTAATAATCCCAATGCATTGGTAATGATAAATAAATAAAGGGTGCCCCTTTTCATCCACTTAGACTCTGTGAAAACATGCGGAAAAAAATACAATAAAATAAATAAGCTATTTAAGATACTTAAACCAGCGACATCAAAACGAAGACCTTTCCAAATGTATATTAGATACTTAGTAAAAGGAATATATTCCCCAGCAGTTGTAGAAACAATATAAATGAAAAAAACTCTTACAATAACATACAACAATAGCAATACAGCTGTCAAGGCAGCTAGTTTTTTAAGTTTCAAAAAAACATACTTCATAAGCAATCGTTGAAGCCAAAACGGATAACTAAACTAGCGTCGGAGCTTCAAGCTCCTTACTATGCATTGTACATCAAGGCCATTGGTCAAAAGTATATTAATAATTTGATAATATATGATAAATATCTACTATGACTAAGCTCAAATCAAAATACTTTATGTACATAAATAAAGCCGATCTATTGATCGGCTTTATGGTTTCCAGCTAATAAGCTAGTAAAATATTTAAACGAGGCCCAATATTAGAATTGAATGCCTTCTTCAGCGAATTGCTTTGAGAAATCACCATACGTTCCCTCTTGTGTAATCTTTCCGTCTTTATTAAACCAAGAGAAAACCACAAATTCAATCTGTAATTTCTTACCTGTCTTTATTGAAGTTCCAGTCCAAGTCCACCAAGCTTGCGCAACCTTATCCGCTCCTTGGTCATATACTAGATAATCAGGGTAACCAAATTGCTTTACAGTAATATCTTTAAAGAATTTAAAATCCGTTCCCAACAAAGCAATATTTTCTTTCTTGGTCATCCACTTTTTCATATCCATTCCAGAAATCCAAAATTTAGCAGTATCTGCATAACATGAACTCCATAATTCAGTGTTTTGAGTTACATATCCTTTCACTGCATTTTTAATCACTTCAATATTTGGGTGATTAATATAAATGGTACCATTTGTTTTCTCTGCTTGAGCAAAGGACATCATCACAATAAGTGATAAGGCTAAAGTTGAAACTAATTTTTTCATAATAGAATTTTATTTGATTACTGCAATAGTATTCATCTCAAATTAAATTATGCAATATAAATGTGCGCATTTGTTCCTTAATAGGATAATGGAACAATATTTACCTATTTAGTTAGGTTTATGTAGCCTAGTCAGGAGTCGAACCTGAATTTAGCGCTTCGGAAACGCTTGTACTAACCATTGTACGACAAGGCCATATGGTAAATTTAGTTAAACTAAATGAACCTTAACATTAGCCCCGCCGAAAGAGTACTTTAATGGCCACTGGTAAAAATATCTTAGTAGGCAAACTACGCATAATACGAATGTCCTCCCAAATACTAGAAGTATTAGATAAAAACTTAAAAATGGTATCCACTTTATTCTTTTCAAAGATGCGCTTAAATATTTCACTTCCCTCCATCAAATCATGATATAGGATATATAATAGTACCGCATCATAAAATTGATGTCTAGTATCGTGAACTTCGGTTTGCACTTGAGCTCCATTTTCTAATTGTTTTACAATTTGCTTTGCCTGTGCTTGAATAAAATGAAAAGCATATCCTGTACTGGCCTTCACAGCATTCCCTAAAGTACCAATCACATATATAGGGGCACTACTTTTTGCCAATGACTGGGTAGTCATAGGAATAGCACCTATTTCTTCGTGAACAATATGATAGGATTGATCTGGATAATGCTTTTGAAGATAATTAGTAATTTCAAGTGCATAGGCATCGGGCTTCAACAAGGTTTTTGAGAACAAAGTATATTCTACCAATGCCTTTTTATTATTTAAAGGAAGTACATACATAAAACCTGTTGCTCCATGTTGATTCACATTAAAATCCATCAATCTTGCAACATGCGCATCAAAAACAGGATTTTCAAATTCAATTAAATGCCCTTTAAAGTGTTGCCATAAAAATGGCTCGGTTTGATTAGTCTGACTAATGTTATACAAATCATCAATAGGCAAAATACTTGAGAATACTTTACGACCCTTCGCCATCCCTGCTTCCCAATGAACAATGGCATGAGTAGATATAGCTTCCTTTTGATGAAGCCCTTCTGTTTCCATAGAACTGATGGTTGCTTCCTGCCAATAAACATTGTTAAATTGTTTCGCGTAATCTATCACATGCTTGTAAAAATCCAACCCTTGTATCATTTTATAGGAAAATGGCTCTGTTGGCAATGTGGTAGAGAATTCATTTTTATGTACTGAAATATGCTTCCAATTTTTGCAAACCAAGGATTCAAACGCGCCCGTTTCTTTTTCCCAAAAACACCAGGTACGATCATTGGCTTTTTCAAAAGACTTATCTACCACCAAAATTTTTTGATCTTTCAGCGCAGGCGTATTTAAAATGGAATACAACAAAGAAAGTCCAGAACAACCGGCACCGGCTATAATAATATCATAAATACCTTCATGTATAGATTGGGTATTAGTTTCCATTGGCTTGAATGCGTTCATCTTGACGAACCTTATCCCAATATTTTTTAGCAACGATTAACATACCAAAGCTTTCACTATCTTCTTTGCCTATATGCTTATGATGCATTTTATGTGCCCAACGAATGGCTTTTATATATCTACTATTGGACTTCGTAAACCACTTAATACGCTGATGTATAATCACTTCATGTACTATAAAATAAGCAAAGCCATACATCGCAACGCCTGTTCCGATAGCGGCTATCCATAGTGGGCCAACAAAATTGCCATAAAAAATACAAGCCATACTTGGCACGGCAAATATTAAAAAGAAGGCGTCGTTTTTTTCAAAAAAATGACCCGTTGGCTGATGATGATCCTCATGTAAATACCATAAAAATCCATGCATCACAAAGCGGTGCGTTAACCAGGTAATTCCTTCCATAATTGCAAATGTCAATAAAGTTACTGCAATGAAAATCATAATTAATCAATTTTATAAGGTAAAGGTACTATAACAAATTTAACTGGCTACGAATTTTGGCTTTTGCTAATATAAAAAGCTTGCCATAATCTGGAATTCTGATGCGGGTATGCAAAATAGAATCGTGCTGCGTTTTTCTAATTTTTTTGTAGAGGGTATAATAGTATTTATAAGCTACATAAACTCCAAAACGAGCCTTAATAGGCAGTGCTTTGATGCCTTTTAAAGCAGCAGAGAAATCTGATTGGATGTCAGCTTCAATTTGCTGCTTATCCTCTGGCTTGAAATTGGTGAAATCACAATTAGGAAAATACATTCGCTCTAACCCTTCAAAGTCGGCTTTAATGTCTCTTAAAAAATTAACTTTCTGAAAGGCAGCACCTAAACTTTGTGCCGATGATCTTAATTGTTCATATTTTTCTTTATTTCCATCACAGAATATATGTAAACACATTAAGCCAACCACCTCCGCACTACCATAGATATAGTTTTGATAAGCTGCTGCATCATAATCCTGCTTACTTAAATCCATTTCCATGCTATTAAAGAAAGCTTCCACCAAATCCTGCCCAATATTATATTTTCTAAAAGTAAGTTGAAAACGATGTAAAATTGGATTTAAACTTATCCCCTGCTCAATAGCAGTATAGGTATCTATTTTAAATTGCGCTAATAGTTTGGCCTTATCAAAATCATGAAATGTATCTACTATCTCGTCTGCATAGCGCACTAATCCATATACATCATAAATGGGTTGGCGCAGATCTTTATGCAATAATTTGATGGCCGATGAAAAGCTAGAACTATACATTAGAGTAGTTTGTTTACTCGTTTCAGCAGTTACTTGATTATATAGTTGGAAGGTTGACATGTTTATTCCTGATTAAAATTTTGATTCACCAGTGCAGCGACCACTTCCCCACTTATTAAACTTGGAGGGACCCCTGGTCCTGGAACGGTTAATTGTCCAGTGTAATATAAATTATTTATCTTTTTACTTTTACAAGAAGGCTTTAAAATTGCAGTTTGCATTAAGGTATTTGCCAACCCATATGCATTCCCTTTAAAGGAATGATATTCTGAAATGAAATCTGAAACGGCAAAAGACTTTTTATAAACAATTGAATCTGAAATAGTTTGACCGAATCTTTGTTCCATACGTGCTACGATTTTATCAAAATACATATTTCTAATTTCTCCTGTATCTCCAGTCAAACCCGCAGCAATTGGGATTAATAAAAACATATTTTCCTGTCCCGCAGGTGCCACAGTTGGGTCCGTTACCGATGGGAAACTGGCATAAAACAGAGGATCTTTGGGCCAAGCTGGATTTGCATAAATCTCTTTTCCATGAATGCCAAAATCAGTATCAAAAAATAAATTATGATGCTGTACACCGGTTAGTTTTTTATTTAAGCCCACATAGTATAAAATAGAACTTGGCGCCATTAATCTTTTGTCCCAATATTTAGTGGTATAAGACTGATATCTAGCATCCAATAATTTAGTTTCAATGTGATGATAATCTCCGGCACCCACAATTACATCAAACTGATACTCTTTTTGTTCGTTGGTAAGTTTCTTTAGGGTACTTACCGATTTTGCCACACCATTTACCACATTTATATTTCTTACCTGTTCTCCAAATTTAAATTGCACACCTTGTTCAATTGCCACTTTATACATGCCATCCACAATACTGTACATTCCTTTTTCAGGATACCAAGTGCCTCCTTTAATATCGGCATAATTCATTAAGGAATATAAAGCAGGCGTGTGCTCAGGCAATGCCCCTAAGAACAAAACCGGAAACTCCATGATAGACTGAATATAAGGATGCTTAAAAAAATGAGCAACATGCTTTTTCATGTTTTTAAAGATGTCCAGCTTAAAAACGCCTTTAATCACATCCCATTCTATAAATTCAAATAATGACTGTCCTGGCTTATGTACTAATTTACCTACACCCACTTCATATTTATACTTTGCCTCTTCCATGAATGCATCCAAAGCCTTAGCTGCACCGGGTTCCACCGATTCTAATAAATTTTGTAATTCCGTGTAATTGGCAGGCATATCCCAATGTGTACCCTCAAAATATACACGATAAGAAGGGTCTAATCTTTTGAGTTGATAGTAATCACTCACTTTTTTCCCAAATTTTGCAAAGTATTTTTCAAAGACATCGGGCATCCAATACCAACTTGGTCCCATGTCAAAAACAAAACCATTCGTCTCAAATTTTCTTGCTCTTCCACCCGGCATATTATGTTGTTCAATAACGGTGACCTGCCAACCTTTTTGTGCTAAAAAACTTGCAGCAGAAAGCCCTGCAAATCCGGCACCTATCACTAAGACCTGTTTATTGGGTGAAGGCATGTTAGGTTTAATATCTTACTATTTTTTGTTTCAAAATTTTTCGCGCAAAATGAATTCTACTTTTTATAGTTCCCAAGGGCTCTCCTAATTCTTCGGCAATTTCATTATACTTATACCCTTCAAAATACAAATTAAATGGGATTCTAAATAATTCTGGTAAATCAAATATCATTTGATTCACTTCACGCATATTTAAATTAGTCATTCCTTGATTCAACACTTTAGTATGTGTTTGATCAATTATGTAATCATTTGGGGTGCTATCAAATATAACGGATTGCTTTGAACGCTTACGGTAATCATTTATAAAAATATTACGCATAATCGTATATAACCAAGCTTTAATATTTGTACCTACATTGTACTTGTCTTTATTTGAAAAAGCACGGAATAAGGTTTCCTGAAAAAGGTCCTTAGCGGTCTCATGATCCTTTGTTAAATTAATAGCAAAGGGCCTTAAAAATTCGGCGTTTTCGGTTAGGAGTAAACTAAATTCGGCGTTTGACATTTCTTTTTGTTTAACATTTAATTAATAATGCTAAACAAAATTAAGGGTAAGAATTGATATTTTGTTTAATTATTTAAAAAAATGTTTAAACAAAATAAACATAATGGGTAAATTGTTGAGAATCTACGCTTTAAAGAAATTTACAAGCTAGAAAGAAAGCCCATGGTCTCAGAAAGAGACTGCAAAACACGAATATTTGCAGTTAGCGGCCCTTTATATTCCTGCATCATTTGCCCTGTTAGGATCATTGGAATGTCTTTATTTATTTGACTTAGTTGCTCTATGAACTTATTCATTTTAAATCCTTTGATGGGAGCCGTGATATGCGCGAATAAATAATCTACCTTTTTATATTCTGTTAAATACTTAAGATCCACGATGGGCACATTGGTACCCAGATAGTCTACATTGTAGCCTTTGGATTTTAATAAAAAATGTACAAACAACAAGCCAATTTCATGATATTCACCCTCTGGCATAAACAATACAAACAACTTTGCATTGGCATGCATTTTAGGTAACTTTTCAATACCTAAAATAATTTTTTGCCTTATCAAATTGGATGCAAGGTGCTCCTGTGCTGGATTGATATGATTGGTAATCCACAATACGCCTACACGTTCTAAAAAGAAAAATATAATGTCGGTGATTGTTTTTTCAATACCTCGTTGTGCAATATAGTTGTCTAACTGTTTCTCAAATGCAAGCATGTCTAGGGAAACCATGTCCTTGATTAATGCATTTACCACACGTTCCTTTTCTGCTTCCAAATGATTTAATCCAAAGATTTTATCCTCTATCTCAGCACTAGTCATTTTATCGATGTGAGAGATCTTGTAACCGTATTTATTTAATAAAGAAACGTTCAAAATTACTTTTAACTCATCGGCAGAATATGTCCTAATATTAGTTTCTGTACGCTGCGGTTGTAAAAAACCATAGCGTTGCTCCCAAATACGAATCGTATGGGCTTTAATCCCTGAAATCTGCTCTAAATCCTTGATGGTATAAGATGACATATCGTTAAAAACAATATAAGCGTGAAAATGTTCACTAAAACCTTACTTTTTTAGATTTCTCAAATACTCGCCATACCCACTCTTGGCATATTTGTCCGCCAATACCAGTAATTGAGTCTTATCTATAAAGCCCATTCTAAAGGCTACCTCTTCTATACATCCTATTTTTTGACTTTGTCTTTTCTCTATGACCCTTACAAACTCACAAGCATCCGCCAAAGACTCAAAAGTACCCGTATCCAACCAAGCCGTACCTCGATTCATAATGCCTACTTGCAATTGCTTGCGCTCTAAGTATACCTTATTCACATCCGTAATTTCGTATTCACCTCTTGGTGACGCAGGTATATTTTTGGCAATTTCTACTACTTGATTATCATAAAAATATAAACCTGGTACCGCATAATTTGATTTAGGTGCTTTTGGCTTTTCTTCCAATGACAATGCATTGTTGTTGGCATCAAACTCCACTACCCCATAACGCTCTGGATCATTTACTTCATAGGCAAAGACAGCAGCACCTTCTACATTATTAAAGGATTGCACCAACTTACTAAAGCCGGCTCCGTAAAAAATATTATCACCTAATACTAATGAAACCTTATCCTTACCAATAAAATCAGCGCCAATTACAAATGCTTGTGCGAGTCCATTAGGCACCGCTTGTACTGCATAACTAAACTGGCAACCTATTTCATTACCATCTCCTAATAATCTTTTAAATTGATCGCTATCCTCGGGTGTGGTGATAATTAATACTTCCTTTATGCCAGCGAGCATTAACACAGACAATGGATAATAAATCATAGGCTTATCATAGATAGGCATTAATTGCTTACTAATTCCCTTGGTTATTGGATACAATCTAGTACCTGAACCGCCTGCTAATATAATTCCCTTCATGATAACTAAAATTTAATAATGTTTATATTTTGAACTATAAGCTAGCTGCATATTCCGCGAAGCTTCCCAATGTTTTGTCTTTTTCTGAAAATATCAATTCCGCTGTTGGCAACCTCCAATCAATGTTCAAGTCCTTGTCATTATATATAATACCAACCTCATCCCCTGGTACAAAAAACTTGTCTACTTTATAAAAGACGGTAGCGGTTTCACTTAAAACCAGAAAGCCATGTGCAAATCCCGCTGGTACAAAAAATTGTTTATGATTATCTCCTGTTAATTCTATTGCGTAATGCTTGCCAAAACTAGGCGAGCCTTTTCTTAAGTCTACCGCAATGTCTAATACCGAACCTTCTAATACCCTAACTAGTTTCGCTTGTGCAGCTGCCCCTCTTTGCATATGCAATCCTCTTATTACGCCCTTGGAAGACTTAGATTGATTGTCTTGTACAAAAACAATATCAAGTCCTGTGGCTGCATTAAAATCTCTTTGATTAAAGGTCTCTATA
>Ga0102921_1000479_pt1 | contig 13951 bp, 8 predicted proteins | sample Colrivmeta156802_FD_78205 | JGI IMG/M metagenome (GOLD analysis project Ga0102921, IMG submission 78205) | Estuarine microbial communities from the Columbia River estuary - metaG 1568-02 | ecosystem: Environmental > Aquatic > Marine > Intertidal zone > Estuary | place: USA: Columbia River Estuary...
AGGTCCAGCAACTCACCGATTCGCCGTAACAACAGATCATGATCGACCGGCTTGAGCAAGCTCACGGAAAAGCCGCGATTCAGTGGCCACCCATCAGGGGGGCTCGGTGGCGCCGCCGACAGCAGCACGGTAGCAACATCGGGATGGGTCTGTTGCGCTGTCTCGAGCACATCCCAACCGTCACCATCGGCCATGAACTGATCGGTGATGATCAAATCGATCTGCGGTGAACTGCGCATAAGTTCGGCAGCTCCTCGACCACTATCTGCCTCGATCACACGAAAGCCGAGTCGTATCAACAGCGCCGCCAACAGGCGCCGCGTCGTCTGCTCATCATCGATCAGCAAAACGGTGCGACGCTCTCCCAGATAACCCGTCGCATCGATCGGCTCACGATCGATTTCGACGAGACGAATCGTGTCATCGAGTGAGCCTACGAGTACCGCAATATCGAAGGCGAAAGACGCACCCTCACCAAGCTTGCTTTGTACCGAAATATCACCGCCCATCAAGTTGACGAGTTGTCGAGCGGTCGGCAGCCCCATGCCGGCGCCCTTACCGCTGGTGTGGGCGTTTCGGCCCGCTCTCTCGAAGGGCAAAAAGATGCGCTGGTGATCCTCGGGTGCAATTCCCTCGCCCGTGTCGGTTACGGAAAAGCTTAGCCGCACATGGAAACCGTCCAGATCGGTGACACCGTACTCCAACGTAATCAACCCCTCACGGGTATGGCGTGAGGCATTCACGAGAAGATTATCGAGCACCTGCCGCAATCGACTCGCGTCGATCATCAAAACCAGTTGAGTGACATCCATGCTGCCTGCGCGGCGCCGCAGCACGAAGCGATTTCGATTGCGAGAGCACAAAATCTGACCGGTCGAGTCGACGGCATGAATGAACTCACCCAATAAGATCGGCTCCGGTCGCAACGAGAGCGCACCCGAGAGGCCGCGTGCATAGCCCAAGATTTCATCGATCATGCCGAGCAAATGCCGGGCGCTTTCGATGATGCTGCGCAACCCATCGCGGGTAACCGACTCCGACAGCTTGGCTCCGCCACGCAGCAGCAACTGCGCATTACCTAGCACTGTATCGAGCGGAGTACGGAGCTCGTGACTCATCTGCGCGAGAAACTGCACTTGACCTGCGCTACGTGCTTCAGCACGCGATAGCTGCATTTGCAACTCGAAAGCGCTCTCGAGCAACACGATCAGCACGATCGGCATGCTTAACATCAATAGGAATGGCGTCAAACCGAGTGTGATCGAGCTGGATACATCAATAATTTGTGCAAAGAAAACTCGTGTGACAGCGAATAGGAAAATCACAGTGAGCAACCAGAGCAGAATCTTGCGAAATCGATCAACCTCTCGCATTCCCAGCCAACATAGATAGACGCCATAAAGATGAGCCGGAACGAATAGGTACCCCCACCAACGCAAGCCGCTCGGATAGTCGATGAAGATAGACCACAGCAAGGCCAGGACGGACGAGCCAATCAAGATAGCGCCGACGATCAGCGAACGACGATGACGTTGCAGCGACGGAAAGAAAAAGAACAGAAAGCTCATCCATCCAACGAGCGCCAGAAGTCCGCCAACCGACATCACGTAGTCCGGTACCGCGAGATGACTTGGCCAACAACGCTGCTGCAATATGCCCGATCGATGCAATTCGACGATTGTCTCGCCCGACAAAGCTGCCGCAAAACACAGATAAGCGACGCGACGCGATCTGAGGAAAAGCAGTAAACCGAAAATGAAACTCAGCAGCAATCCGCCTGCCGCCAGCACAACGAGCAACTCGCGGCTTTCGACCTCTGCTACGGCGCTTTTCGGGATCAACAAGGTGGCGCGCAAATCGACCCATGCACCACTACGCACCCGCAATAGGACATCGACCTGCTGCCCTGCCGGAACTTGCACCGACAGGTATCCGCGCGCCGCTGCTGGACCGTCGATGCGACGATCGAGCGGCGTCGACATGCCGGCATCCTGGCGTCGCCACTGCTCGCCCTCACGAACGAACAACGATCTCTCAGCCGTGCGCGAGTGACCGAGTTTGATCCATCGCTCGACAGACATCGTTGATGAATTGACCAACGCAAGGCGCATCCAGGTCACGCTATCCCACGCCCCACCGAGCACGTCCCGGGACGCCATCGATTGCCACCGACATCCCCCGGCTAACACGCTGGAGGGCGTTGCGGCGGGATCCGCTTGGCACCAAACCATCGACTCATTGAGGCCCATACGGTGCGAAGCCGTCGTGACGTCGACCGCCTGAGGCATCGACGCCGCCAACGAGTGCCCACTGCAGATCAAGAGTGACAGCAACGCAACAACACGCCAGAAACGGTAGTTAAAATAAATCATTCCAAAATGGATGCTTTTTGATGTACCAAAGTGCGGCGGGCAATGGTTTCTAACTCGCGCGGAATGATCAAGGCAAGCGGTTAGGACTAATCTTTGTGGAACTAATGCGCAGGAATGACAGATGAAAAAACCGGTTAAGTTGAAACTCCAATCTGATGACTTCTCGGACGAGCTTTTGGCAATAGGTCAGCGAACGACACTTCCCACCTCGGAGCCCGAGGTCGAAGAGCGACTGATGACCCTGCACCACTGTGCGCTAAGGGTTCGAGGCGTGCTGCACTTGCTGCACGAGGCACTGCAGAGCAACGGGGGCATCGATCGAAAGAACGTCGATGCGATCTGCGCATTGGTGGCGAGCAGCGAAAAGGATCTGCACACCATGGATACGGCGATTTCAGCGCTGGTCGACCACCATCTAGCGAAGTTGCGCAGCTGAGTTCAATTTCGCGCAGTCAAATTCCACGCGCATCGATGGGCCATACTGCGACGAGCGTATCACCACGCACACAGTGGATCCGATCGTAGAGGTTGATGGTCGGATCACAATGCGGCAATCGGCACTCGACGCGATCGCCCACCGTCAGATGCGTCTTGCCGTCGGCGAAGAAGATCTTGCCGTGCTCATCGCCATGGAATTTGTACTCCACGGGCACCGGCATCGGTGTCTGCACGATGACGCGACCACCGTCAGTTGCGAAACGCTTGCTGCCCGCGTCCGTCGTTACTACACCCTCGTGTGAAGCGCTGTGCACTGCCGTTTGCACGAACATCGCAGGCTCAAACGGCGGCTTCAATCCGTCTTTGCTCCAGACGTCTTCGTACTGCACGTCCATGAACATGAACGATCCCGCCTGACTCTCCGTGAACACCGCTGCCATCGCGTCGAAATCGAAGGTGCCGGTACCACCACCCGAGACGATCTGGGGCGCCAAATTCAGCGCATTCAGTCGCTCGACCAGCCGCTGCAATCGATTAGTCACCTGCGCGTTCTTCTCCCGGCGCTCGGTGAGATTCTCGATGTGTTGAATGAACCCGGCATAGCATTGCAAGCCGCCATAACGCAGCCCCGCCGATCCAGATACCTGCTGCACCAGCGCGACGGCGGCATCGTCCGAAGCGACTCCCGTTCGCTTACTGCCGGGATCCACGTCGACCAGGATGCCGATCGTCACACCCGCCGCGGCGGCGGCTTCGGATAACGCCGACACATTGCCCGGGTGGTCAACCGCCAACAGCAACTCGGACTTACCCGCCAGTCGAACCACCTCAGCGATCTTCTGAGGCGTCGTCATCGGCGTCGCAATCAGCACCCCCTTAACACCGCCATCGATCATCACGGCCGCCTCGCCCAGCGTGGCGCAGCAGACGCCCGTTGCCCCTAACTTCATCTGCCACTCGGCGAGTGGGAGGCACTTGTGAGTTTTGACGTTGACGCGCAGGCCCAAACCGCGAACTCGCAAAGTATCGAGCAGGAGTTTGAAGTTCTTCTCTGCGGCATCGAGATCGAGAATCAGTGCCGGCGTCACGAGCTCGTGCCGCGATCCCTCACGTCCCACCAGACTGTCAGGCCAAAAGTGCGGCTTCATATCGTTATCCCAGCAGATTCAGGAAGGTCGTGATCACGATGGCATTCGTGAAGTCGATGAAAAAAGCGCCGACGATGGGGGCGATCAAAAAGGCCCTAGGCGCAGGCCCGAATTTCTCGACGATGGTGCGCATCACGGCCATGGCGTTAGCGGTGGTGCCAAGCATGAATCCGGTAAATCCACCGCTCATGACCGCCGCATCGTAATCGCGACCCATGGCCCGGAACACAACAGCCCAGCAGAACAAGGCAATCACAACCACCTGCAGCGCTAAGTTGACGAGCAACGGCCAAGCTACCGCAGTCAACTCCCACAGCTTGACGTTCATCAAAGCGACCGCCAAGAAGAGCGTGAGGGAGACGGTACCGATCCGATCCGTGATGTCGTGGGGAATACCGATGCGACCGGAGAAGTCGTCCACATTTCGGATCATCGCACCGACAATCATGGCGCCCACATAGCCCGGCAATGTTAGACCGGCGTCTTTCATCACTCCGCTCAGCCAAGAACCGATACCCATGGCAATCAAAATGACCGTCAGCGCTTTCAAAGATTGACGCGCGCTCCCCTCTTCGTCACCAGCCGAGGAGATTGTTGCCTCCGCCATCGCATGATCACGCTGGTCGGACTTTTCGCTGCTGGCAACAGCCGAGCTGGCACGCAGCGCATTTCGCTCTAACAAGCGCGTTGCAATTGGGCCGCCAACAAGACCGCCAAGCACAATCCCCGACATCGCCGCCGCGATCGCCACCGTTTCAGCCGATGGCACGCCGGCCGCAGCGAATTGCGGCGCGAATGCCAGCGCCGTCGCGGGTCCGCCGGCCAAAGCCGCTGGACCGATCAACACACCGAGTAACGGCGACTGATCGAACAACACGGCCGAGAAAATCCCGATGAGGCTTTGCACTACGGCGAGGAAAGCCGCCAAGACGAGAAATACCAATGCCTGCCCGCTCCCCGCGCGCAGCAAACTCAAGCTCGCACTAAAGCCGATAGCCGTGAAGAACGCGTTCATCAAGGGCGTCTGCAGCGTCGTATCGAAACTGATCGTCGCGACATTCTGCTGACGCAGCATCAACACGAGGATGGCGACGATCAAGCCACCGACGACAGGCGCCGGAATGTTGTATCGGCGCAGAAATGGCACCCGATCGACTAACTGGAAACCGACAAACAGTGCGAGTGCACCCGCTGCCAGCGTTTGCACCATATCCAAAGTGATCGTCACGCCCCACCCCCGGTTCTATTAGCCACCCCATAGTCTACGATCTGGGGCGGATAACTGCCCGGCATCGCCACGCACTCCTCCCTCGCGGTCGGAACGCAGCATCAAGGGTCCATCGAGATCGATGAAATCCGAGGCCGCAGCGACCAGCCATGCTGGCGCGATGGCGAGCGACGTACACACCATGCAACCGGTCATGACAACCATGTTGCTACGACGAGCCGCTGCCAAGAGCTCGACTGCTCCGGTTAAACCACCCGTCTTGTCGAGCTTGATATTCACCGCCTGATAGCGATTCAACAGGTGCGGCAGATCATCGACGGTATGACAGGCCTCATCAGCACACAGCGGCACCTCGGATCGAAAGCCCTCGAGTGCCTCATCTTTGCCGACTGGCAGCGGCTGCTCGATCAGCACGGCGCCGATTTTTTTGAGGAACGAATTCAACTCGATGAGTATCTCGATGTTCCAAGCCTCGTTCGCATCGACGATGAGCTTTGCGTTCGGGGCGGCATCGTGCACTGCCTGCAGCTGCCGATCAGGCGCCTGACCATCGACCTTCACCTTGATCACCGGTGCCGAGCTCATCTGCGCCGCGACCCATCCCATCTGCTCGGGCGTATCGAGTCCAACCGTCAAAGCCGTCGTCAAAGTGGTTGGGCGTGCCAAGCCCAACAACTGATCGACCGCATGACCCGATGCACGGGCCTCCAGATCCCACAGCGCGCAGTCGATGGCATTAAGTGCTGCGCCGGAGGGAAGCAGCTGGCGACAATCGATACGACTTGCACCCTGTTCAAGTGATGCGACGACCGAGCGAATCTGGGCAGCGACCGAATCGACGCTCTCACCGTAACGCGGGTACGGAACGCATTCCCCTCGTCCGACATGCTGGCCGTCGTTGAGTTCGACGACTACGACATCCGCTGCCGTTTTGACACCGCGCGAAATGCGAAACGGCCGCTCCAACGGCCACGATTCGATGCCGACGCTTACTTGGCGACGCATTCCAACATCCGGTCGACGATTTTCGAGGTCCCCATCGTGACGGGATCCTGACATGGCAAACCGAGCTCTCGCTCGATCTGACCACATAACTCGATACCTGCTTCGACTGGCATCAACGACGTATTCAACGCCACCCCGGCGATCGACACCTTGGCATTGGTGAGTCGGGCTGCCGTCAGGTTCGCCTCGATGCAATCTTTTAGCGAAGGCACGGAGTAATGCGGTAAGCCACGCATCTGCTGACGTCCCGCTTCGTGACACATCACGATTACATCGGGCTGCGAGCCATGCAGCAGACCGAGCGAAACGCCCGCGAAGGACGGGTGGAACAGCGAACCCTGCCCTTCGATGAGATCCCAACCACCATCCTCGCGCGCGGGCGATACCCACTCGGCACCGCCAGAGATGAAGTCGGCGACCAACGCATCGATCGGCACACCCGCTCCGGCGATCAAGATGCCAGTCTGCCCAGTGGCGCGAAAATCCGCGTGGATACCACGCCCACGCATCTCGCGCTCCATCGCCAGCGTCGTATACATCTTACCGACCGAGCAATCGGTACCGACCGTCAGCATCCGCAAACCGGCTCGTGGCTTTCCGTTACCGACCGGAATGGAATGCGGGAAGTAACGCGCATCGAACAGCACACGGCCGCACTCGCGTGCGACCGATTCAATCTGTGCATCGGACGACAATCTTTGATGCAAACCCGAGGCGACATTCAAACCTGCCCGTAGGGCCTCGATGACATCGGATCGAATGTCATCCCCCATCACGCCGCCTGCGTTGGCGACGCCGAGCACCATGGTGTTGACACCGGCCGCCTTGGCAGCCTTGAAATCCATCAGGGGTAAATCGAGTTTCTCCGCACAGTTCGGCCCCGCATACTGCGCAACGCACCATTCCGGTCGCCAAAAGGCCAGACCGCGGGCGGTCTTGATGCTGAGTCTGTCCTTGGCGTTACCGAGGTACAGCAGGTACGGCGGGCCCCAGTGATCTTTGGCGGGGCTGCTTGCGAGTTTTGTCATCGGGACGCTCATGCGCCATTCCTCATATTTGGTTAAATCTCGTTGCCCGAATTATTTCCGGCGCGGAGCGGTGGCTCCAATCGAAAAACCCATCGACCCATAGCCTGAGGTTATTCCCGCCCCCATAGAGCAATAGTGGCCTCCTCCCGCAACCATCCGCTACGGCCGTCAGGCAGCTGCAGGTGAACCCAGCCGAGGAAACGCCGCTCGACGATGCCAACTGCACCAGGCAACACCCAGTTGCCATCGTCGAGACGGTTTTCCACGGGAATTTCGCGCAATGTGGACTGCTGATGGATGACCACGGCCGCAGGATCGAGCGATCCTGCATAACTTGATGTCATTAGTAGCGTCACAACGAAGCCCGCCAGCGCAATGACCAGACCAAAGGTGGTTGCACGCAAGGCCGGACGCAGGCGTTGCCAATACGCGCAGGCCAGCAAGAGAACTGCTAGCGACAAGACCACGAACAACGCCAGCAGATACAGCCGCTGCCATAGGCCTGGCGGTAAAGCGGATCGGACTCGACCGACTGCACCAGCCGATTCTGGCAGTCCACCGTCGGCTGCGGATAACAGACCCGCTTGGGAGCGAAGTCGCACCCACAGCTCTGCACCTTGATCGAAACGTGGCTCCTGCAACCAGGCGATGCCGCTGTGGATAGCTGCCTCCGATAATCGACCGTCGGCTTGCAGCGCGATCGCCAGGTTGTAGCGCGCGATCACATCCAAAGGCTCTTGCTCGACCTGCTCGATGCCGCGCTCGATAGCCGTCTTCGCCTGCAACGGCTGGCTTGGCAGCAAGCCGCAGCACACGATCACGATGAGCAGAGGTAAGAACCGAGGCCACCAGTGCTCCCCCCGCAACAAACGCCGTAATTCGAATGGCGGTGGTACGGCCAAACTCGCCAATGCGCGAGACGCGCGAGTCGCCCAATCGGTTGGCAAGCGAGAGGCTGGACCATAAAGCGCAGCATCGCTCTCCACCCAGAGCGCATACCACGGGTCGCGACCCAATACGTCCGCAGCGGTCGGAGCGCATCCGGATACACGCCAACGTTCGGCTACCGCACGTTGCCAGCGGCGTAGCTCCAGTGCCGACCCAGCCGACAGTGGTATCGACGCATCGACGCGGGCTAAGCGCCGGACGAGCTGACGAAGGCGGCGATGAGCTGCTCGCACTCGTCGTTCGGGATCGAGTAGCCAGGCGCGCAGACACGCGAGACTCATCCACAATAAGACGACCCCGAGTGCGCCGATGATTGACCATCGCTCGAATCGATCCGCTGATAGCGGAGCGATGGCTCGCAGACTTCCACTCAATGGTTTGATTACATCGATGTTGTCATCGAGCAGTTCATCGGTGAACGCCATGGAACTAGCCGAGACACCACTCGCCACGAGTGTGATCTCCGGCGATTCGATCGTCACGTACCGCCCCGCGATAGGATCGAAGATCGGCAACTCGACCGAGGGCAAACGATAGGCTCCAGGCTCAGCAACGACAAAGCTCAAAGATTCACGGCGCGTACGCTCAAACTCACCGTTGATCTTCACATCCTCACGCTCCGTATCTCGCAGCTGTAAGCCCGAGGGCAGGGTTCGCGTCGGCAACGCCGCCAGCATCGGCCAGTTACCACGCCCGCTGAGCGAGAGCGTCCAGGTCACCAATTCACCGGTTTCAACCTCGGCGCGATCGAGGCTCGCGGTGAGCTGAAATTGCCCGACGGCGCCGCGAAAGCCCGAGGGTGCCGCGGGCAACTTGCGCACGATCAAAGTTGTCGACCGACTACGAGCCTGGATCGGCTCGAGAATCGCGCGAGTGTAGTCACCGTTCGACACACTCCCGGTCTGCATCAAAAAACCCAAACTCGCCGGCGGCAGATCGACCCGCCCGAACTGCGACGCCATTGCCATGCGCTTGAAGGTGATGACGCTGGTCGCTTGCGATCCAATATCGTTCAGTACCGGTTTTCCCCACGCTTCCGTTACCAAGGGCTCGACGCCCCACACCAACTCGCCACTCAAGGCGCGAAAGGCTTCACGATCAACACGCCACTGCAAACCCAACTCGAACACCTCACCCGCCCACACTGGGCGATTGGGTACGAGATACGACCCTTCTGCCTGCGGCGCAGCGATCGCGGCAGGCGCCATCGCGAGGAGTATCACAGCAAAAATCGTACGCAGGGTCATATCACCAACCCTGAGCGGGCCGGGAGATCACAAGCTCTCGACCACCGCTACGGCCCTGCATACGCCGAAACAAGTCTGCATAGGAGTCACCCCGCTCGACTTCCCGTAGCAAGTACAAGGGCACCGCGACACTCGCATCGCTCCAATCCGCAGCGCCGAACTCATCTGCTGCTCCGCCACCTGGACTCTGCACGTCGTCGACATCAGATGTGTCAGAGCCCGGCGGACTGTCGGTCGGCTGCGGCTCTGACACCCCGGAAGAGCCCATAGCGAGTTTGCCTTCGAGCGGCTCGTTGGCTGGATCGATCTCACCATCATCGGCCACGATCGGCGGCGGCGGCTCAAGCAGACGTCTCAGTTGTCGCTCGAGCAGATCCCAGTCTGATGCCGTTGGATCCGCCTGTCTTCCCAGCTGCACGGCAACCAAACCATCACGCAGTACACCCTCGGAAATCGGATGTGCATGCAATCGATGAATCGCGCCGTAATTGGCCGCGGCACGCGCCAGACTTCGGTAATCCGCCGCACTCACGCTTGAACGCGACAAGATTTCGCGTACGACCGCGTTGACTTCATTGAGTGCATCGCGTTCTTCGGCCGATTGGATCGTCTGCAGCGGACGCGGAAATTGTGCCTCGACCCGCAGGGATAACAAGCCGACAAGCATGGCTACGGCGACCATGAAAAAACTGCTCGCGGTCGCCGCTCGGCTCGAACGCGCATCAAAGGCAGCTAGCCGTGCCCTCGCCGGAACCTCGCGCCAAGCCGCCACCAGTAAAAAGGCAAGCACCATGCACAACAGGATGCGCCGTGCCTCACTCACCACCCACTCACCCGACCCGCTTTGATCTGCCACGCTCGCGGGAGCAGCCAAACTTTGCAACAGCTCAGTTAGCAAGGCGGGATTTTCGTGTGACATCAACATCACGCCACCGGTCGCCGCCGCCAAACGACGCAGATTCTCCGGTTGCGGCTTCGCATAGACAAAGATGCCGCGCGAATCGCGAAGCCACCCTCCTGCGATATCCGGAACAGGCGCGGTCTTCTCCTGTCCGAAGCCTACTGCGATCACCCGTATTCCCGCCGCCTTTAAGCGACTGACATCCGCAGCCCATGCTTCGGGATTAGCCTCGCCGTCCGAGAGCAGCACCAACACCTTATCGCTCGCCGAACCATCGAAGGCGTTGATCGAGTTTTTGAACAATTCGAGATAGCTGCTGCCTTGCTGAGGGAGGTGCGTCGAACTGAAGGACGCCAGCGCCCGTGCCGAGAGAGTGCGCTCCGAGGAGATCGGTGAGACCACGTGGGCAGAGCCGGCAAACACGAGCACGCCGGCCGCTACGTCCGACTCCAACTCGTCGAGTGCGCGCGACGCCAAGCGCCGCGCGCGATCGATTCGAGACACCCCCGCCTCATCGACGATATCCATGCTGCGTGACGCATCCAACGCAAACAGAACCTGCTGCGGCGATGGCGCAGGTGACGAATCGCTCTTGTCGGAAAGTAGCAGAGCGATCGACACGCCCACTGCGGATGCGATCAAGAGTAATGGCAGTCGTTGTAGCCAGCCCGTTGCCGACTGAATCTTGAATTGTCCGCCTGCGATGATTCCATCGAGGATTTTCGCTGCGTCACGCGATCTCCCACCGCTCTGGCGCCATCCACTGCTTCGCCATCCACTGCTTCGATAGAGCAGCACCAGCAACACCGTCAGCGTTATCAGCGCCGCCAACAGCAACCACGTCGCAAGATCATCTCGACTTACCTTCTTGGCTGATTTCTGCACGACGAGGACTCGAGAGGAAATCGCCGCCAGTGCCGCCGTCAGCTGCTCACCGTCTGATGCATCGTGATGAGCGCCGCCGGTGTCACGAGCAATCGTCGTTAAGGTGTCGCGATCAACCGACGAAGGTTGCTGACGTGAGCCGATCCGACGCCCACTCGAATCGAGAATGGGATACGGCGCCAAGCCATCTCGACCCATGGCCACGGAGTAGATCGGGATGGAGAACTTCTTGGCGATGGCTGCGGCCTGCGGCGGCGTCATAACACCACTGGTGTTCGAGCCATCGGTCAGCAAGACGATCATGCGAGAACGATCCGCCGGCTCACCAAGATTGAACTGGGTGATGGCCAAGCCCAGTCCATCACCGATCGCCGTACCGTCTTCGATATCGCCGATTTCGAGTGTTTCGATCTGCTGTCGTAACCAAGATCGATCCGCCGACAAGGGCACCAAGGTGTACGCGCGTCCCGCGAAAAGGACGAGCCCTACTCGCCCAATAGATTCATCTTTGATGAAATCGACCAGCGCAGGCTTCAACACGGCCAAGCGATCCTTCGGTGTCGACGACGGAGCCAGATCCTCCGCCAACATCGAGGTGGATACATCGACGGCGATCACGACGTCGGCCCCTAGAGATCGACTGACCGTCGACTCGGCCACCCGCACCGGCTCGGCGGCCGCAACGACAAGCAAGATGAATGACACATACCACCAGGCGACGACTCGCGCGGTGGCCCATCGGTCGGCATGCGAACGCCATGCAGCGGCATAAGGAACCACACCCACCCGCAGGCGACCGAAGCGATAGCGCAGCGCCACTGCAACCGGGAGCAACAACAAGCCCAGCAGCGCCGGCGCGAACTGCAGATCGAGATACGCACTCATCGGCGTCTCTCGCCTGCCTTGAGCATCTTAATGAACTGATTGAGGGGGTCGGCGGCGACATCCATGACATTGCGCCGCCGAGAATCCGGCCACCAACTGATCCAGCGCCGCTCGCGCTCGGCTCGCCATTGCGCATGCGCCGCACGGACCGACGCATCGGGCTTCACATGCACGATTTGGTCGGCGATCGGATCAAAGATTGGCGCACTGACGCCAGACGTCACGCTTCGCTCCCAAGCATCCTCGACACGCAAGCCACGCAGGTCGTAGTGACGAGCCCACGCGCGCCACTGCGGCGACGGGCTTCCCTCAGGAATTTCGGCAAGCCAAAGCACCAGTGAGCCGCGCGGGATTCCGGTGACGACGGTTGGCTGACGACAACGCTCACACGGCTGACGCAAAGGCGGCGATACCGACTCCAACAGCCTGACGACCTCCGCAAGAATGCGCCGCCGATCCCGAGTTGGCTGCAGTCGATGCTCGGTCGAACCCGATCGATGCAGCAGCCCGACTCGTTCTCGTTTCGTTGCTGCCAATAGCAATGCGTAACAAACGAGTTCGATCGCGACCTCGCGCTTGCTGCGCGGTCCACTGCCAAACTGCAGAGCAGGATCATCGTGGAAAACGACGAAGACGACCACTTCGCGCTCTTCGACGAAACACTTCCGGTACAAATCGCCAAGCTTCGCCGTGACGTTCCAATCGACATCGCGAATGTCATCGCCGAAGGCGTACTTGACCACCTGATCGAATTCCATGCCGCGACCCCGAAAGATCGACCTCTCGGAACCGGTGGCGGTCGAGACGGCACGACGACCGCGCAAGCGCCACACGAGACGTTGCAGCGCCTCTCGGGTTTTCGCATCGAGCAAGTGATTAACGGACCCGCTCATAGGCGCGTTCCGCTTAAGGAACAGCGACGGAGTCGATGATCTCCGAGATAACCTTTTCTACCGTCGAGCCGGCTGCCTGCGACTCATAAGTCAACGCGATGCGATGCCGCAAGACGTCCGGCAGCAACCCCTGCACAATCGACGGCGTCACATGGTCCATTCCTCTAAGCCAAGCCAGCGCACGCGAGGACTGGTACAGGGCCAACGTACCCCGCGGCGACGAGCCATAATCGAGTACGCGTGAATCCGCATCACCACTGGCTAACTCGCGACTACGCTGAATGAGATCGACGATATAACGCTCGATCGCAGGCGCGACATGGATAGAGTCGATGTCACCGCGTCGCTCGAGCAACTCTGCACCGCTCGACACCGCTACCAAACCGGGCGTCTTCGATACGCCACCCCAGCGATGCAACATCTCGAGCTCTTCGTCGACACCCGGATAACCGAGCACGAGCTTAAACAGGAAGCGATCGGTCTGCGCCTCTGGTAATGGATAGGTCCCCTCTTGCTCGAGCGGATTCTGCGTTGCCATGACGAAGAAGGGCTCGGGTAACGCATGGGTCTTTCCACCGATGGTCACTTGACGTTCGCCCATCGCCTCCAACAAGGCGCTTTGCACCTTAGCAGGCGATCGGTTGATTTCGTCTGCCAAGACTAGGTTCGCAAATACGGGACCGAGATGCGGACTGAAGGTGCCGGTGTTCGGCATGTACACCATGGTGCCGACCACGTCGCTCGGCAAAAGATCGGGTGTGAACTGGATACGCTCAAACTTGAGCTCAAGCACCTTACCCAAAGATTTGACCAGGAGGGTCTTGGCGAGACCGGGCATGCCCTCGAGGAGGACATGCCCACCGACGAGCAATGCAATCTGCAACCGCTCGATGATCTGCGTCTTGCCGAGCACGGCCTTGCCGAGCTCGTTACGAACTCGTTCGGACCACTCGGGACCTCTGCCTGACATACC
>Ga0102921_1000488_pt1 | contig 13783 bp, 8 predicted proteins | sample Colrivmeta156802_FD_78205 | JGI IMG/M metagenome (GOLD analysis project Ga0102921, IMG submission 78205) | Estuarine microbial communities from the Columbia River estuary - metaG 1568-02 | ecosystem: Environmental > Aquatic > Marine > Intertidal zone > Estuary | place: USA: Columbia River Estuary...
GACATCACCAACGGAACCCAGACCTTCTTGATGCGGGTGGATGCGGACGTAAACGTTTACGGCTCTGCAGCTCCTACCGGTTTGTTCGACGTCATCGGCGTGGGCAGCCAGTTCGACAACACCAGCCCCTTCACCGGCGGTTACCAGTTGTTCCCGCGCTCCACGGCTGACATCATCCCCGTGATCACCACCGTGCCTACCGTTCGTTTCGTCACCGGTGCCAGCCAAAAAGTGGAAGGCAACACCAGCAACGCCGTCAAGTTGTACATCAACCCGACGAGCCCCAATGCCAGCAGCCTCATGATGCATGCCATGGCACCGGCCACCAACGCTTTGACCTACGGTACGGACTACACCACCACCCCAGCCGCTTCCGCGGGCATGTTTATCATCAACGTTCCCGCCAACGAAGACACGGTTCAATTCAGCGTAAACATCTTGGACGATTTGATCCAAGAAGCCAACGAGACCGCAAACCTGACCATTATGTCTGCCACCGGCCTGACCGTAGGCAGCATCGCCACCCACGTATTCACCGTCATTGACAACGACATCTTCATCCCCACCCGCACCATCCCGCAAGTCCGCGGCATGAACACGGCCGGTGTATTGGATTCGTTGAACAAGCAGTGCAAACTCATCGGTACGGTGTTGGGCGTCAACACCCAAACTACCTCAACCGGCAACGTGGCCTTCACCATCCACAACGGAACCGTCGGCTTTGGTGTCTTCAGTCCTGCTACCTCCAACCACGGCTACACCGTCAACGAAGGCGATGTGGTTCGCGTTATTGGCAAAGTGGACCAGTTCAACGGCTTGGGCCAGTTGCGCGCAGACTCCATCAAAATCATCAGCACCGGCGCTTCCTTGCCCGCTCCTAAGACCATTACCGCCATCGGCGAAACAACGGAGTCTGACCTGGTGCGCATGAACAACGTGACCGTCGTCAATCCTGCTCAGTGGACCAACGCCGGCAGCGGATTCACGGTTGATGTGACGGACGGCACCAACACCATCCAACTGCGCATTGACGCCGACGTCAACCTGTACAGCCAGCCCGCCCCGGTAGGCACCTTTGACGTCATCGGTATTGGCGGACAGTTTGACAACAGCTCTCCTTTCACAGCGGGCTACCAGCTCCTGCCCCGCTACATCCAAGACATCGTGGTGGCCGTACCGCCTTCCTACGACCTTGCGGTGACCGAAATCATGGCCAATTCCAACGACGCGGACGCCGCCATCAGCCCGGACTGGTTTGAAATCACCAACTACGGAACCGCCGCCATCAACTTGGCCGGTTTCTCTTGGGACGACAACACCAACGTGGCCGGAACTTCCGTATTCCCAAGCATCAACGTTGCTCCCGGCGAAGCCATTGTGGTTTGGTCTGGAACTTCCGCCAACGAATCGGCCTTCCGCACCCGCTGGATCATGCACCCCTCTACTCAGATCATCTTGGCCAGCCAACTCACCGGAGCCTTCCAAAACCTGAGCTCCAGCGCGGACGCCGTAGTGTTGTACGACACCAGCGCCACTGCAGTAGAAATTTGCAACGCCATCTACAACTCCACCCTCGCTGGAAAATCGGTTGAGTTTGACACCGCCAATGCGGTTCTGTTGGGCAATGCCGCAGTGGGCGTTCGCGGCGCATGGGCTTCACTAGGCAACGACGTGGGCAGCCCCGGAAACCGCAACACCATTGGCTTGAACGAAAACGGTTTGGCCGGCGTGCGCGTCTACCCAAATCCGGCGTCTGACCGCGTGGAAGTTTCTTTGCCCATGGCGGGAACCAAGACCATCCGCACCCTCAACGCCTTGGGCCAGGAGGTTTTTGCCACCCGCACGGACCGCAACCAAATCTCCCTGGATTTGGGCAGCCTGCACCCCGGCATCTACTTAATGGAGGTACGTACGGACTTGGGCCGCACGACCCTGCGCGTGGTGAAGCGTTAATCCCGCTTCCACCCAAACGGGAACCTACAAAAAGGCCCGCCTCGCTTCGCGAGGCGGGCCTTTTGCATGGGACCAATTTTCCGTAATTCAGGTTGGGCTGCGCAACCCGCGAGCTGCTCCTGAATTAAAACCCAAACTTCACCGCTGTTCCGCTCACGGTCACCATCAGCATGGAACCGCCGCTGCCCACTACCTCGTAGTCAATGTCCACGGCTACCACGGCGTCTGCGCCGCGTGAGGCGGCCTCTGCCTCCATCTCTTTCAGGGACGTTTCGCGGGCCTCCTTCAGAATTTCCTCGTAGGACTTGGCCCTACCGCCCACCACATCGCGCACGCTGGCAAAGAAGTCTCGGAACAAATTGGCGCCCACAATGGTCTCGCCCGTAACGATGCCCAGGTATTCCCGGATGGCTTTTCCTTCAACGTTGGGGGTGGTGGTGATCAGCATGGGGTGAAAATTTAAAATTCACAGGAAGGAGCCGTCGCCCCAAAGTAAGGGCGAATCGGCACACAAAGATTTAAGACTTTCGGAAATACACATCAATGGGCACGCCGGTCAAGTCGTACAGCTTGCGAATTTGGTTCTCCGCAAAACGCTTGTAGGGTTCCTTGACGTACTGCGGCAAGTTGCAGAACACCACAAACTGCGGGTAGCGCGTGGGCAACTGCGTGATGTACTTCAACTTGATTTCCTTGCCTTTGTAGATGGGCGGCGCTTGTTGCTTCAGGATGGGCAACAAAGTATCGTTCAACTCGTGGGTGGGGATGCGCTGACTGCGTCGCTCCACTACCGTCATGGCTTCTTCAATGGCCTTCAAAACGCGCTGTTTGGTGAGGGCAGAAGTGAACAAAACGGGCACGTCCTTGAAGGGCTGCAAACGCTCCAAAAGGTTCTTCTTGTAAACCTCCATGGTCATGGTGTCTTTCTCCACCAAATCCCACTTGTTCACCAAAACAACCACGCCGCGGTGGTTCTTTACGATGACGCTGAAAATAGACAAATCCTGTGCCTCCAAGCCCTGCGTGGCGTCCACCACCAACAAACAAACGTCTGAGTACTCAATGGTACGGATGGTGCGCATGTTGGAATAAAATTCAAGGTCTTCGTTCACCTTGGTGCGCTTCCGGAGTCCGGCCGTGTCCAACAGAACGAAGTCAAACCCAAACTTGGTGAAGCGCGCGTTGACGGTGTCCCGGGTGGTGCCCGCAATTTCCGTAACGATGCTGCGTTCTTCTTCAAACAGAGCGTTCGTCAAGCTGGACTTGCCTACGTTTGGGCGTCCCACAATAGCCAGCCTGGGCAAATGGCCCAAGGGATCTTCTGTGTTTTCCGTATCCGGGCGCGTGTCTTCCTCCGGGAGTTTCGCCAAAATAGCGTCCAACACTTCGCCGGTGCCGGAGCCGTTCATGGCGGAAACCGTAAAGGGATCGCCGAAGCCCAGGCCGTAAAATTCTGCGGCCATGGCCGCGCGCTGGTGGTTGTCTACCTTGTTGACTACCAACAAAACAGGCAATTTGGACTTGCGCAAAATGTGCGCAATTTCCTTGTCGTCGTCCGCAATTCCGTCTTCCACGTCCACCAAGAACACCGCCATGCTGGCCTCGCCCAAGGCTGCCAATACTTGCCGACGGATCTGGCCTTCAAAGACGTCGTCGGAACCTTCCACGTAACCGCCGGTGTCTACCACACTGAAAACGTGTCCGTTCCAGTCCACGTGTCCGTAGTGCCGGTCCCGGGTCACGCCCGCAATGGGGTCCACAATGGCGTCTCTACGTTGCACCAAGCGGTTGAACAACGTGGACTTGCCCACATTGGGGCGTCCTACAATAGCAACTAATGCACTCATTCGTATCCGAATCGTTTCAATTGCTTGCGGTCGTTGCGCCAGTCGGCGGCAACCTTAACAAACAATTCCAAATAAACTTTTTTAGCAAAAAAGGCCTCCATTTGCTTGCGCGCTCCGGTACCCACTTTTTTGAGCATGGACCCTTTGTGCCCAATCAAAATTCCCTTTTGCGAGTCGCGCGCTACGTACAGCAGAGCCCGAATGCGGATGAGGTTTTCCTCTTCCACAAAGGAGTCGATGCCCACCTCCACGGCATACGGAATCTCTTTGTCGTAGTAGTGCAGCACCTGCTCCCGAATCATTTCCGACGTCACAAAACGCTCGCTGCGGTCCGTGAGGGCGTCGCCTTCAAAATAAGGAGGGCACTCGGGAACCAAGGCCACCAAGCGCTGCAGCAAGTAGTCCGTGTGGAAACCGGTCAGGGCGCTGATGGGAATGATTTCCGCGCGGGGCAAACGTTCCTGCCACAGAGCCAACTCAGACTCCAGCCGGTCTTGCTTGTGCAAATCTATTTTGTTCAGAACCACCACCAAAGGCACGTCGCTGTCTGCAATTTTGCGGTACAAACGTTCGTCGCGGAGCGGGCCCTCGCCCAATTCCACCACGTACAATAAGACGTCGGCGTCTTCAAAAACCCCCTGAACGGCCACCAGCATGGACTCTTGAAGGGCGTACTGGGGCTTCAAAACCCCCGGCGTGTCCGACAGCACCAACTGATAGGGCGTGCCTGCTGCAGCCGGAACCGCTTCGGTTTGTTCCTCGCGGGCGTGGATCCCAGCATCCGCAGCCAGAACGCCGTTCAGGATGCCAAAGATGCGGTGCCGCGTGGTCTGCGCTTTGGGCGATATAATGCTCAAACGTTCGCCCAGCAGGGCATTCGCGAGCGTGCTCTTCCCCACATTGGGGTGACCTATTAAATTGACAAATCCCGACCGATGCATCCTGCAAAGGTCGCGATTTTTCGCGGGTTGTCCCGATTTTATTCGCACAGGATGCCCGGTACTCGCGCTCCTAAATAATATTTTGCTCTATTCTACTTTTCCGTATCTTTGCAGTCAATATCGCGGGGTGGAGCAGTTGGTAGCTCGTCGGGCTCATAACCCGAAGGTCGTAGGTTCGAGTCCTGCCCCCGCTACTCAGAAAAGCCAGTCGAATTCGACTGGCTTTTTTCGTTTCCAGAAGTGTTGAAAGTTTACTATCACAAACGAATGGAAATGAAAAAAGGAAGATCGCGCAGCGGTCTGAGCTTTTCTTAGTGACCTCTTCCCAAAATTAGTACGTTTCTTGTAATGCTCCCCGAATTCTCTAGTTTGAAGGGTTACTACTTAGGGGAGGAACTCAATGACGCTCTTTGTTTAATAAAAGGGACTGACGTCATTGGATACATTTTGAAAATTAATTACCTTTTGTGGATGTTGACCAAGCCCTCACCAACCCTTGAAAGCGCGCTCTGCCCGAGCAAAGCACTTGGTTCTGAGGCCAATCATGGGGAGTATCCATTGAGGTTCAAGAATTGGCTCGTTCAAAAACGCTACAGCCCCAATACGATCAAAACGTATACTTCTGCGCTCAAGGTGTTTTTAAATCATTTCAGTAACCGCCTACCCGAGTCGCTTAATGATAAAGATGTAGAGGAGTTTATGCTTTGTCGCATTGTCAATGCAGGCTTAAGCCATGCGTATCAAAACCAAATGGTCAATGCGGTACGTCTTTTTTTAAGGCCATTGTAAAGTCAGAGATTAATCCAGCAACTATTGAGCGTCCTAGAAGGGAGTACGTGCTACCCAACGTCTTGAGTAAAAGCGAGGTTAAGAAAATACTTGAATCGTTGCGGAATCAAAAGCACCGGTGCATGCTAAGTTTGATTTATGCCTGTGGCCTTAGACGAGGTGAGCTGCTTAATCTCAAACCGGAGGATGTCGATTCTGCGAGAAATCTCCTTAAAATACGCCTAGCAAAGGGGGGTAGGGACCGAATGGTGCCCTTAACTCCAAAAATTCTCACCCTACTCAGGGACTACTATAGGGTCTATCGTCCTAAAGTTTGGTTGTTTGAGGGCCAAATCGCGGGAATGCCCTATGGTGAACGCAGTATTCAAAGTGTACTAAAGCAAGCAATTAAAGCCAGCGGTATCAAAAAGCCGGTAACCTTGCATTGGTTGCGGCACTCTTATGCCACGCATCTGCTTGAATCAGGTACGGACCTGCGATACATTCAAACGCTTCTTGGTCATAAGAGCAGTAAAACGACAGAGATTTACACCCATGTTAGCGAACACAGTATTCAAAAAATAAGAAGTCCCTTCGATGATCTATAATACATCCTTCAAAATAAAGCGCAACAAACATGCGTGTATTCACACACTGTTGGGTGTATAGGGTAGTGAAGGAGCGTGTATAAGCGAGTTAAGGGCAAGCTTAATTGACAATCGATAAATCGAGCATGAAAGAAATGAATCATTCATCAAAGCAAAATACAGAGAAGGGAATACTCCCTTGCAAAACAGGAAAGCCGATTAATTTCCTTAATTTTAAAAAAAAATAATTATGAAAAATATCCTAACAATTTTGCTCTTTATGACAACAGGTTTTTCATTTGGACAAATCAACAATGGCGGTTTTGAAGTATGGGACACTGTTTTTACAAATACATATTCTTCAGAACTCAACAGTACATTTGGAGTTCCCAATCCATTGGGTGGAGGAATTAATGGTTGGACATCAAATAATGGTAATTTTGGAGTTTCTCGCACTACAGATAGTTACTCGGGGAATAATTCATTAATAATACACAATTGGTATTCTTATATCTATCAATCAGTTTTTTATAACGACACCTGTAGTTTTAGTCCTCAATTTGTTCAAGGGTTTTATAAGTATATCACAGGCAATACATCTGGACTTTCGCATGGAAGTGCTATAGTAACACTTACACGTTTTAATGGAATTGAAAATGACACTGTAGCAACTGGTAATTATAATTTTGATACAGCCTCTGTGTATATGGCCTTTCAAATACCCCTAAACTACATTTCAACTTTTGCTCCTGATAGCATCCACATTAACATTGCTAACGGAAACACACAATGTGCTGGAGGTAATGTTTGTAACCTGCTTTATTTAGACGATTTGACCTTGTCCGGCACCCCTCTAGCTGTTCAAAATATAAGTTCAGACGATCTTGTTATTTCTGGTTACCCTAATCCGACCAGTACTTTAATTAATTTAAAAACAGATACTAAATTATTGGGTTCTGTTTTCACCATCTATGATAATACAGGGAGATTAATGATGTCAGGGACAATAAATTCAAAAAACACAACTGTGAATTTGAGTAATTTTTCAGATGGTGTTTATCTGTTCCGAGTTGGGGAGAATTTGAAACAAACATTTAAAATAATAAAAGAATAAGCCAGCCCTTAACAGCACCTAAAAAAAATGGCGGGGGAAGTGCGAATATAAACAGTTGTGCAATTAATAAACATTGTGCGTTTAGACAGTTTAATGCATCTAATCCGCCACTTCTTTTAGCTGCAAAACGTTATGTGCAACCTTAACAGACCGAAATCGTTAACATAAATCGACAATTAAAAATTGAACATTTAGACAGAAAAAAACATTGGGAAAACATCTATCAGACCAAAGACCTGAGAGAGGTAAGTTGGTATCAACCTACCCCGACAACTTCGCTGGACTTTTTAAAACATTACGACATTCCAACCACTGCAAAAATTATTGACATCGGTGGTGGTGTTGTATTCCCCCCAAAAGATTGAAACAAAAAAAAGGCCTGCAAAGCAGGCCTTTAATCAAGCGTTTTTTAAACTTATAGTTTCACTTGAAAACTAACCGAAGTGCCGATTCCCAACACACCGGTTAGGTCATTCAAATTGATTCTCGGTGAAATCACCACATTATCGCTCAAGTGATGCCAGTACCCAACTCCTGCATTCAGGTAATGCAAGTCTACCGTTGTTCCGCCTGGATTAATCCTCAAAACATTAGCTTCTAGGTTAGCGTAAATGGACTTCGTAATGAAGTATTGAACCCTTGGACTCAAGCCAATGTACGTTTGTGAAAATATACTGACGTCTACATCAGCACCCACCGAAAGTCGGTCCATGAGAAAGTAATCAGCATTAAGCGAGGTATTGAATCCGAAATCTGGAGTGAACGTCAATCCTAAATCAGAAGAACCTCCAATCCAAACATCTCCCTTCGTTGTTTGCGCACTAACTTCTACTGAAGACAACGCGAAACAAGCGAAAATTGCGGCAAATAAGAATTTTTTCATGCTAAAGAAATTTAAGTTACTATTCGGTTACTTTAACCAGGAGCAAAGTACAAATTCCAATATATCGGATTAAGGTACTGTCCATACTTATAAACATTGGCACGTTCATAAGCCCTGAACGTTCAGTAAAAATCTTGATGTACGTTGACCGAATAACCTACCCAATGAATACTAAAAGCGATACTCTCGTGCGTTAAACCTTCCCTGAATACCGGTATTGACATCGATATAGTTTCTCACTAGGCACTCCAATTGCGGCCCGGCGTGCGAACACACAAAATTTGGGACCTTTACTAGGAAACCCAGGCCCAAAGGCCTGGTTTTTTATTTTTTCTTCTGCCCCCGGGAAAGGGGCTTTCTATGCTTAGCGACCTTGTTCATTTTGAGCTTCTAGCCCTTGCCGTAATTGTACTCTTTCTTATTTTTATCCTTCTTTTCGTTAAAGGCAGCATCGGGTTTGTCGGCCATCTGGATGAGGAATTAATGAGCAAAAGGTTAATGGCTCAGGGGCGAAGGGCGGCTAAAAACCACGCCGAAAGGTAGCAAAATTAGGTTGCCTGTTACCGCCGAACTCGGTGCGTTTTCGTTTCGCTAGGGCGGGCAACACACACGCAAGCATGGGGATGAGGTCTACGCAGTAGGACGCTTCAGCATTTGCCTCAGGTCAGACAACAGTCGGTGCACTTAGGTCAGAAGAAGGCCAGCAGCCCAAAAACCAGCAAGACCGTGGAGGCCACTTCCAGGAGGTAGGTAGGCAATTCCGCATCATTTCTTTGCTTTATAGCAGTTACGTTATCGAAAAAAATAACCACTTACCATAAGATCAAATCAGAAAGGAACTGAAAGCACTGGGATAAAAAGGAAAGCAGAATAAAAAAGGCGTTCATTTCCCCTACGCCAAAGCAACTCAAGTCAAACTTCAATTTGACTAACCTATGACACACAGATGCCTGCACAAAAAGTTGAGTGAACGAATGATCTTGTCGTTATTCACCAATTTCAATCTGTTCAATGTGTAAATATTGAGTACTTTAGTGACGTGATTGGCACTCGATTGGTTGATAACTTTATGAAGGCGCTCGTCTTTGTCGCTTTTCTTTGTTTATCATTTACTGTTTGCAGCCAAACCAATATCGTTTATTCGAATGATTTCCAAAACAGCGTTGGTCCTGGTTGGTCGAACTCGAACACCTATAGTTTCAACGGTACTACCGTCTTAGGTCACTATGAAAATCAAACCGTAAATTTTGCAATATTAAATTTGCCAATTAATGATACGGTTAAAATCGTTTTTGAGTTATTTATTCATGATTCATGGGACGGACATTCCGATAAATGGGAATTAAAATTCAGACAGAACAACGTAACTCAAGACAGTTTTTTAACCGACTTTAATAACCACAATGGATGGCAATCCTATCCCGACGAACATCCAACAAATAATCCATCAAAATCCGGTTCAATCCAAATAAACTTACCGCGGCGCTGTATATCAAATACCTCTAGTTCTTCATGGAGCAGTACCAAATATTTGATATCCAAAAAGTTCTATTCGGTTCATGGTTCAGGTGTTTTTTCATTCAAATCCTATCAGTCCTCGAATTCGTGCGATGAAAGTTGGGGAATCGATAACGTCTCAATAAGTCATACCATTTCGAATCTGGGGGAAGTAAGAGATACCATTATCTGCCCCGGAGACTCCGTCAAAATAAGCAGTAACTTTAAACTTCAATCAGGTTGTTTATCAAATATAACTTACACTGGAATTCCCTATGGAAATCCAATCCCAGGTTTCACCTACAAGGGGACATACAACGGGCATTATTATTATGTTTATGATACACCTACTTCTTGGATAGAAGGTGAAATTATTTGCAGGAAAAATGGGGGCTACATGGTTTGTATTGATGACGTGAGTGAGAATTCATTCATATCAAACCTCGTACCCAGCCATTCCAACAGAAACATTTGGATAGGTTTTTTTCGGGATCCAGTGAGTTGTCAGTTTAGATGGCTGAATTGTATAAACATTGCTTATACCAACTGGCGACCCAATGAGCCAAATAGCAACCCCTGCGGCGAACCATATGCCCAAATAATAAGGGGATGTTCTTTTGGGTTGAATACGTGGAACAATTTGGACAATGTTTCAAGCAATGGTTCCTGTTACTCCAACATGGTACCAATTCTGGAAATTGATCCCACATTAGCGCCCCAAGCAAGTATTTTGTGGTCCACCGGCGACAGCACAGAGTCCATCACTGTTGCACCAAGTCATACCACGGCCTATTGGGTTCAAAAAACATTGAACTCAACGACAACAATCGACACGGTGATCGTCGGTGTGTTAAATCCTTTGATTTCGGCGACAAACTCTGTAATTTGTTCAGGAGATTCTACCAGTTTAATAACCCATGATTCTTCGACTTATTCTATTGAAGGCATCGTTCAAACTTTTTGGTCAACAGGAGATACTACTTCGGCAATCGTTGTTAATCCCACTCAAAATTCGACCTATTGGGTAGCCAAAACGCTCAATAATACAACCTGTTATGATTCAATTTCGATAGAAGTTTTAGATTCTTACCGATTGTATGATACGGTTACTGCTTGTGACAGTTACACTTGGATAGATGGAATTACGTACACAACCAGTACGAATTCGCCATCCATCTCGGTACCGCTTTCGAATGGATGTGATAGCGTTGTTTCGCTCGCTTTAACCATCAACTCGAGCATTTCAACAGTTGATTCCATTACAGCTTGTGACAGCTATACATGGATCAACGGCAATACCTACACGGCAAGCACAACTTCTCCAACATCCCTTTTAATTAGTGTAAACGGTTGCGATAGCCTTGTTGCCTTGAGTCTTACCATCCATTCCAGCAAGACTACTGTCGATTCAATTGTCGCATGTGACAGTTTTACATGGATTGATGGTAACACGTATACCGCAAGTACGAATTCGCCAACTTACTTAATGACAGGTATCAATGGTTGCGACAGCTTGATTAGGTTAAACTTAACCCTTGATTACAGCACAATCAAAGTTGACTCCGTTGTTGCGTGCGGAAGCTTTACTTGGATAGATGGTAACACGTACACTTCCAGCACAAACGTGCCAACATTTTTGTTGACGGGTCCTAACGGATGCGATAGCCTTGTCCTATTGGACTTAACCATAAACAACAGCACGAATACGGTCGACTCAGTTGTTTCTTGTGATAGCTACACGTGGATTGATGGTAACACCTACACGGCAAGTACGAATTTGCCAACTTTTGTGCTAAGCCGTTCAAATGGATGCGATAGCGTTGTATCACTTGCGCTAACCCTAAACTCCAGTATTGCTACTGTTGATTCAATTAGTGCTTGTGACCGCTTTACATGGATCAACGGCAATACGTATACGGTGAGCACAAGCACTCCAACACACTTATTTACACGTAGAAACGGCTGCGATAGCCTTGTTTCCCTTTATTTAGAAATCAATAACAGTTCGAATACCATTGTTTCCGATACCGCGGAAGGAGCTTATTATTGGAACTTTAAAAGAATGTACTACCTAAACTCTGGAGTTTACTATTTCCATGGAGCCACGGTTTACGATTGCGACAGCTTGGCACAATTGAACTTGACAATAATACCCTACCCTATATTCTACTCGGCAAATTCATTTACCCCCAATAATGACGGCATTAATGATAAATTCATTCCCATTTTCAATAACGCTTATGCGATAGATTTTGCAATCACTAACAGATGGGGAAATGTCGTTTTTCAAACGAATGACATACATAGCGAAGGTTGGGATGGCTCCCTTAACAACGTGCCACAACCAACATCAACTTATACCTGGCGAATGGCGATTGATTACAACAACGGGGAAAAACTTGAAAAGACAGGGGTGGTAACCTTAATCCGATAAAAAGCAGAATAGGGTACTGCGGCAGTTTAACAGCGAAAAACATACTTATCGACTGTCTAGTTTGATTTCTTACTTGTGTTGAGTTAAAAAAGGGGGCCAGTGGTGTGGATTCAGTTTCCATCACTTTGACGGCCTCTCCCCCCCCAAGAAAACGCCAAGCCATCGGCCTCGGACACCGAATTCATAGGTGCCCATGGAAATACCCAAGACTAGGATAAGCACCGCGAAGAACTTCGTCCCGGTCCACCACACGTCGGGCCCCAACAGGCCGGGCAACACGCACACCAGCGGCATGTGGATCAGGTACACCCAGTAGGACGCGTCCAGCAAGTACCGCAGGGCCGACGAGGGTCGGTTCACGTAGGCCAAAAAGAAGGCAAGCAGACCGAAAACCAGCAAAACCGTGGAGGCAGCTTCCAGAAAGTAGGTGGGCCATTCCGCGTGCCACCCCTTGGGACCGCCAGAAACTTGGAGTAAAACATGCAGGACGCCGCCTAAAACGAACTGCCAACCGGGGTTGCGGGACATGTGAGACCAAAGAGGCGCGCCAAAAAACGACCATCCCAGAGCGAAATACCCGCCGTAGACCAGAAAGGGAATCCACGCCGTGGCGTCGGAAAAAACAAACCACCCGGAGGGGACGCGGGGCGTCGGTACGCCGAGTTGTTCCACGGCAAACAACAGGGAACCGTAAAGTGCGGTGAGGACCAGGGTGCGAATCCAGGGGCCCGCCATTACCGCGGTCAATCCCGCGCTTAACGTTTGTCGAATCCGGGCGAATACCGCAGCTCCCTTCGGGGAGGAGGCAGAAAGCCATCGAACGGCAACGTGCAGGGCCACCGCCAGCGCCGCATACGCCATTAAGTCGTACAAAAACCACAAATGGAACCCGGGGCCCACAGCGGAAACACCATTTATCCGCGTCATCCCCAGCATATGGCGGACGGGCAACCACCGGTCGGACGTGAAAACCGACACCACTCGGCCCCATGGGTCTGGATCCCCGCCCAACACGCGAAAACTGTACACCGACGCGGCAATGACCAGGGGCCCCAGCACGGCGCTGAAGACCGCAAACGGATAGCCAATCCGCCGCACCCGGTTGCGCCAAAATCCGGCCCAGCCGCGTTTGGCCACCAACAGTGCCCCCAAATAACCGGCAGACACGTAAAAAAGGGGGAGACGGAAGGGGTGGATAAAAAACCAGAACGCGTCCAGCACGGGCCACGCGTTGGCGGTGTCCTTGAAGGCCCACCCGGGCCCCGGCTTCCACGAATTGTACACCAGGCTTACGTGCAGCACCACGCCCAGCAGCATCATGACGGCTCGGAGGGCGTCCAAGGCGTCCAGCCGGCCCTCAGGGGCGGGAGCCCCGGGAAGCCCCTTGGAATCGTTGGGCGGAATCTGCTTCATGCGGTTGCAAAGGTGCGTCAAAAACGAGCGCAAAATCGACAGAAACAACTCCACGCAAGCCCCTTGCGCTGTACCTTTCTTGCATGAATTCCGACGAACGCATGGCCCGGATGACCCTACACGCCATCTACCCTCTGTACCTCGCGAAAATTGAGCGAAAAGGCCGAACCCGGGAGGAGTTGGATGAAATTCTGCAGTGGGCCCTCCGGGTGGATGGCGCAGGTTTGCAAGCCGCCGTAGCCGCGGAATGGACCTTTACCGAACTGTTTGCCCGCATGCCCCTGCATCCCGACACCGCTAAAATCACGGGTACCATTTGCGGGTACCGCGTAGAAAACATCGAAAA